>Ga0181556_1001002_pt1 | contig 29406 bp, 24 predicted proteins | sample 011ome_14_FD_148651 | JGI IMG/M metagenome (GOLD analysis project Ga0181556, IMG submission 148651) | Coastal salt marsh microbial communities from the Groves Creek Marsh, Skidaway Island, Georgia - 011505AT metaG (spades assembly) | ecosystem: Environmental > Aquatic > Marine > Intertidal zone...
CCTCCCGGGCCAGGCGCAGGCAGTGTTCCAGGACCTCCTTGGGGCTTGCCTCCCTGCGAAGGAAGCCTCGCTTGCCCATCAGGAGAGAGATATACACCCGTCCTCCTGACCTTTGCAAGGCAAGCCCCCGACCGCTTGACAAGGGCGCGTGAGGTTTTTATGATAGCGCCGGATGCGGGGAAAAAGGGCTCCTTTTCGGGGGGTTTTCCCCGCACCGGGCGGACCTGGTCGGAGAGGAAACGCGGCAACTCGCCCGTCTCGGGTTCCCGCCCACGACCCTTAAGGGGGTGTGAGGCATATGAAGAAAAGGCTGGTCACACTACTGGCAGGGCTCTTGACCGTCCTCTCCATGGGGTTCGGTCTGGCCCAGTTCTCCGACGTGCCCGCCGGGCACTGGGCCAAGGAGGCCGTGGAGGCCCTGGCGGCCAAGGGCATCATCCTGGGCTTCCCGGACGGCACCTTCCGGGGCAACGAGAACCTCACCCGCTACCAGGCGGCCCTCCTCATCTACCGGCTCTTGCAGCAGATTGAGGAGGAGCTGAAGACCCAGGGCACCTCCCCCACCATGGAGGCCCTGGCCCCCGAGGACCTCGAGGCCCTGAAGAACGCCGTCCAGGAGCTCGCCGCCGAGCTCGCTTCCCTGGGCGTGCGGGTCTCCGCCCTGGAGGACAGCGCCGCCACCAAGGAGGACATCGCCCGCCTCGAGGCGATGATCGCCGAGCTCAAGGCCCAGCCCATGCCCGAGCCCGGCATGGACCAGGCGGCCCTTAAGGACCTCATGGACCGGGTGGAGGCCGCCTCCATCGCCGCCGACACCGCCCTCGCCCAGGCCCAGCAGCTCGCCGAGCGGCTGGACGCCCTGGCTCAGGACGTGGAGGGCGTGAAGGGCGACCTGGCCGGGCTTAGGAGCCAGGTGGAGGCCAACGCCGACGCCATCCAGGCCCTGAACGAGCTCGCCGTCCTCCTGAACCAGGACGTCCTCTCCCTCCAGGACCGGGTCACCGCCCTGGAGAAGATGGTCTCCGGCGGCCAGGAGCTCCCCGACCTGGAGCAGTTCGCCACCAAGGAGGACGTGGCCGCCGTCCAGGAGTTCGCCGCCGCCCTGCGCTCCGACCTGGTGGGCCTCTCCGACAAGGTCTCCAAGCTGGAAGAACAGGTGGCCGAGCTCAACAAGGTGCGCTACTCCATCTCCGGTAGCCTCTCCGCCACCTACGGCACGGTGGTGACCGACACCGGCACCAACTTTGACATTGACCGCCTCTTCCCGGGCAACGCCTTCTCCACGGGGACCTACGGCTCCTTCTCCTCCAGCGTCCAGGCGGGGGACAGCAACCAGGGCAACATCTCGGGGGGCTCCGCTTCCCTCACCTTCGGCGTGAAGGTGGCCCAGCCCGGCACGAGCGGGGTGAACGTCTCCGAGGCCAGCGCCACCCTCCAGGTGCCCGCGGCTTTCGGGACCGCTTACACCTCTGCTCCCACCATCCGCCTCAACGCCGCGAGCGTCAAGGGCAACGTGGACGGCCAGGCCTTCAGCGTGGTCTACAGCCGGGCGGTGAGCAGCTTCAAGTTCAACGACTACCTCTTCGCCAACGACAACGACTCTGAGCCGGCCAACCCCCGCCAGGGTATGGTGGCCACCTTCTCCGCCACCAAGTTCCCCCTTGCCCCCGAGGTGACCGTGGTGGCCGGGGTGGCCGGACCTGATGCTACTAAGGATACTGCTCCTGCCCTAAACGGCAACTACTTCGGCATCCGCACCGCCGTCAAGCCCTTCTCCGCCCTCAACCTGGCCCTGAACTACGCCACCAACCTGGGCAACCGCTCCGCCATTGGCGTGGACGGCGGGCTGGAGCTCGGCCCCGCCAAGCTCTCCGGCCTCTGGGTCTCCTCCCAGACCCCCGGGAGCCCCTTCGCCGACTTCTTTGACAACACCCTCTCCGACTGGGCGTATTACGCCCAGGCCGAGGCGAAGCTCGGGCCTCTTTCCCTCTCCGCCAACTACCACGCCGTGGACCCGCAGTACGCCGACGGCCAGGCGGGCATGTCCGAGAACGAGGACACCACCTACTACGGCGGTGAGAAGGCAGGCGCTCCCTACGGGGCGGACACCCGCGGCCTGGGCGTCTCCGCCAGCGTGGGCTTCGGCCCCGTTACCCTCAAGGGCTACGCCGAGAGCGAGGGGGACTACAACCTGGCTCCGGGCAGCGTCAACGACGCTTGGGGCGTGGCCGCTACCTTGGGGTCCTTCCGGGGATTCAGCCTGACGGGCTTCTACAACGCCGCCTACACCGGTGGTAACGGTTACTTCTCCCTTACCACCGCTGTGGACGCCATTGCTCCGGGTGTGACTTACTACTACACCATTGAGAACCAGAAGTACTCCTCCAGCTGGGGCGTGCGGGTGGCCCACGACGGCAAGGCCGAGGACGCCCTAATCCCCACCCTCAACCTCACCGCCCAGTACGCCACCTACTACGTCTCCGGCCACACGGACATCCAGGTCTACGCCGACCTGGCCAAGCCCTTCAAGCTGGCCATCCTGAGCCTCTCCCCGGGCTTCCGCTACCACAGCTTCGCTGGTGCGGGTAGCGCCCCGACCTACACCACCCTGAAGGGCGGGGTCCAGGTTTCCACCGATCCCCTCCTCTTCGGTCTCAGCCTGGACGGGGCGGTCTCCTACCGCCGGACGCAGTACACCAACAACCCCTCCAACGTGACCACCTACGAGCTCTACTACCGCGCCGGGGTGAAGCTCCAGGACTTCCTGGCCCCCAAGCTCAACTTCAGCGTGGCCTACGCCCACTACGAGGGCGATCAGCTTGCCGGCACCGGCCTCCCCGTGGTGGGGTCCGGCAACCAGGCCTTCAACTTCGCCCGCGACCGGGTCTACCGGAGCCCCGATCCCATCGCTGCTCCTTGGCTGGCCACTCCGGGCACCCAGGCGGGCAAGCTGGACGGCTTCTACATTGAGGCCAAGTACTACGACCTCACCGTGGCCTACGGGGAGTTCGTCCTGGATGACCTCAACGGGACCAACCCCAACTTCGGCCGGGGCTTCAAGATCAGCTACACCGTGAAGTTCTAACCCTGGCGGTCCCGCCCCCGCCCCCCCAAAGGGGGCGGGGGTTTTTGTTCTCCCCCTTCCTTTGGGGAGGCGAGGGGGCCCCTATACTGGGTGAGGATGACCTTCCGCTACCGGGGGCCAAGCCCCAAGGGGGACCAGCCCAAGGCCATCGCCGGGCTCGTGGAGGCCTTGAGGGACGGGGAGCGCTTCGTCACCCTCCTCGGGGCCACGGGCACGGGGAAGACGGTGACCATGGCCAAGGTCATTGAGGCCCTGGGAAGGCCCGCTTTGGTCCTCGCCCCCAACAAGATCCTCGCGGCCCAGCTTGCGGCGGAGTTTAGGGAGCTCTTCCCGGAAAACGCTGTAGAGTACTTCATCAGCTACTACGACTACTACCAGCCCGAGGCCTACGTCCCGGGGAAGGACCTCTACATAGAGAAGGACGCCTCCATCAACCCCGAGATTGAGCGCTTAAGGCACTCCACCACCCGAAGCCTCCTCACGCGGCGGGACGTGATCGTGGTGGCCTCGGTCTCGGCCATCTACGGCCTCGGGGACCCGAGGGAGTACAGGGCCAGGAACCTGGTGGTGGAAAGGGGCAAGCCCTACCCCAGGGAGGTCCTTTTGGAGCGCCTCCTGGAACTCGGTTACCAGCGGAACGACATAGACCTTTCCCCGGGGCGCTTCCGGGCGAAGGGGGAGGTGTTGGAGATCTTCCCCGCCTACGAGACCGAGCCCATCCGGGTGGAGCTCTTTGGCGACGAGGTGGAGCGCATCTCCCAGGTGCACCCCGTCACCGGGGAGCGGCTTCGGGAGCTTCCCGGGTTTGTCCTCTTTCCCGCCACCCACTACCTCTCCCCGGAAGGCCTTGAGGAGATCCTGAAGGAGATTGAGAAGGAGCTCTGGGAGAGGGTCCGCTACTTTGAGGAAAGAGGGGAAGTTCTCTACGCCCAGCGCCTCAAGGAGCGCACCCTCTACGACCTGGAGATGCTAAGGGTCATGGGCACCTGCCCCGGGGTGGAGAACTACGCCCGCTACTTCACGGGGAAGGCCCCAGGGGAACCTCCTTACACCCTCCTGGACTACTTCCCCGAGGACTTCCTGGTCTTCCTGGACGAGTCCCACGTGACCGTGCCCCAGCTTCAGGGGATGTACCGGGGGGACTACGCCCGCAAGAAGACCCTGGTGGACTACGGCTTCCGCCTCCCCTCGGCGTTGGACAACCGCCCCCTTCGCTTTGAGGAGTTTTTGGAGAGGGTTTCCCAGGTGGTCTTCGTCTCCGCCACCCCGGGGCCCTTTGAGCTAGCGCATTCGGGGCGCGTGGTGGAGCAGATCATCCGGCCCACGGGGCTATTGGACCCCCTGGTGCGGGTCAAGCCCACGGAGAACCAGATCCTGGACCTCATGGAGGGGATCCGGGAGAGGGCGGCAAGGGGCGAGCGCACCCTGGTCACGGTCCTCACGGTGCGCATGGCCGAGGAGCTCACGAGCTTTTTGGTGGAGCACGGGATAAGGGCGCGCTACCTCCACCACGAGCTGGACGCCTTTGAGCGCCAGGCCCTGATCCGGGACCTGAGGCTTGGCCACTACGACTGCCTCGTGGGGATCAACCTCCTCCGGGAGGGCCTGGACATCCCCGAGGTCTCCCTGGTGGCCATCCTGGACGCGGACAAGGAGGGCTTCCTTAGAAGCGAGCGGAGCCTCATCCAGACCATCGGCCGGGCGGCGAGGAACGCCAGGGGCGAGGTCTGGCTCTACGCCGACCGGGTCTCCGAGGCCATGCAGAGGGCCATAGAGGAGACGAACCGGAGAAGGGCCCTCCAGGAGGCCTACAACCTGGAGCACGGCATCACCCCGGAGACGGTGCGGAAGGAGGTTAGGGCCGTCATCCGCCCCGAGGGCTACGAGGAGGCCCCCCTCGAGGCCGACCTCTCCGGGGAGGACCTGAGGGAGAGGATCGCCGAGCTGGAGCTTGCCATGTGGCAGGCGGCGGAGGCTTTGGACTTTGAGCGGGCGGCGAGGCTTAGGGACGAGATCCGGGCCCTCGAGGCCCGCCTCCAGGGCGTAAGGGCCCCTGAGCCCGTCCCCGGGGGGCGGAAGCGGAAGCGGAGGTGAAGCGCCCCTAGGCCAGGAGGAGGAGGGGGTTTTCCAGGTAGAGGGCCACCCGCTCCAGGAGCTTCCTCGCCAGGGGGGCTTCCAGCCCCGAGGCGGCGAGGAGGCCTTCGGGGGAGAGGAAGAGGCTTGGGCGGCCGGTGTGCACCTCCTCCTCCCCGTGGAAGCAGAGGAGACCTTCCCCTTCCTCCCCGCCCGCCTCCCGGAAGAGGGCGAGGAAGCTCGGGGAAGGCTTAAGCCCCCGCACCTCCTCGCCCTCCACCTGGCCCACGAGGGGCCGCAAGGGGATTTCCAGCTCCGCGAGGGCCCGCTCCGCGGCCCGGAGGAGGAAGGGGAGGGGGGTCTTGGGCACCCCGTGGACCCGATGGAAGAGGGCCACGGCCTCCTCCAGGGCCTCGAGGGCCACCCGCCTGCGGTGGACGCGGAGGAGCGTGAGGGGGGCCGGGGGAGGGGCCACGGGGGCCGCCGCGATCCCTTCCTCCGCCTGGGCCTGGGGCCAGGGGGGGAGGGGTTCTGGGGCCGGGGGCGCCTCCTCCGGGGCCGGGGAGGGCTCCTCGGCGAGGAGGAGGTCCTCCTCCCAGGCCTCCTCCTGGGGCTCCTGGGGGGCTTCCACGGGGGGCTTCTCCTCCTCCCAGGCCTCGAGGGGCACGGCCTCCGGCTCCTCCGCCAAGAGGACCTCTTCCTCCTCTAAGGAGAGGTCCAGCTCCACCTCGGGGAAGTCCAGCTCCTCTTCCTCCAAGGTGAGGGGCGGGGGGGTGGGCTCGGGCTCCTGGGGGATCACCTCGGCGAGGTCCACCCCTTCCCGGCCCAGGACCTCCTGGGCCCGCTTCAGTTCCTCCTCCTTGGGGGGCGGGGGCGGGGCCTCGGGCTGGGGGGGGAGGTCCACCTCCCCGGCCATGACCTTGGCCAGGTAGGCCAGGATGTCCCGCTCCACGATGAGCCCGTCGGGGCCCGTGCCCTGAAGCTTCCGCCAGTCTATGCCGTTTTCCTCCGCCAGGCGCCGGGCCAGGGGCGTGATCTTGGGTTCTTCCATCTTGGTCCTATGATAGCAGGGTGGAAGCGCGCTTCGCTGAGCTTTTGGCGGCGTACTGCCTCGAGGCCCAAAGCGGCGAGACCGTCCTCGTGGAGGCGGAAACCCCGGCCCTCCCCCTCCTTCCCCACCTGAAGCGGGCCCTCCTGCGCCGGGGCGCTTACCCCCTCATCCGCCTGAGCTACCCCGGGGAGGAGCGGGATTTCCTCCTCTTCGGCGGGCGCTGGCTAGAGGAGGTCCCGGAGGCGGAGCTCGCCCTCTACCAGCGGGCGGACAAGTTCCTGCGCGTCCTCTCCGCGGAGAACCCCCTGGAGGCAGCCGCGGTGGACCCCGCCTTGGCCCTGCGCAGGCAGCGGGCCTGGCGCCTTCTCCAGGAGATCCGCCTCGGGAAGCGCTGGGCCCTCACCCTTTACCCCACGGTGGGCTACGCCGTGGGGGCGGGGATGGGCACCGAGGAGTTCCGGGCTTACCTGGAGAGGGCCCTTTTCCTGGACCGGGAGGACCCCGTGGCCGCCTGGCAGGAGCTCTCCCGCTTCCAGGAGGGGCTTATCCGGAGGCTTTCCGCCGCGAAGGAGCTCCGCATCCTGGCCCCCGGCACGGACCTGAGGCTTTCCGTGGCGGGGCGCACCTGGGTGAACTCCGACGGCCGGCGCAACATGCCCTCGGGGGAGGTCTTCACCGGCCCCGTGGAGGACTCCGCCGAGGGGGAGGTGCGCTTCAACCTCCCCGCCTTCGTTGGGGGAAGGCGGGTGGAGGGGGTGTACCTCCGCTTTGCCCGGGGCCAGGTGGTGGAGGCCCGGGCGGAGGCGGGGGAGGCCTACCTCCAAGCGGCCCTGGCCACGGACGAGGGGGCCCGGCGGCTTGGCGAGGTGGGCATTGGCACCAACTTCGCCCTGGACCGGCCCACGGGCCTCGTCCTCCTGGACGAGAAGATGGGGGGCACCGTCCACCTGGCCCTGGGCCGGAGCTACCCGGAGGCGGGCGGACGGAACGAAAGCGCCCTCCACTGGGACCTGGTCCTCTCCTTGAGGGAAGGGCGGCTCCTCCTGGACGGGACCCCCCTGCTGGAGGCCGGGCGCTTCCTCTAGAGGTCCTTCTGCTCAAAGACCAAGGCGGCGAGGAGGGCGAAGCCCAGGGTGTAGAGGAGGAGGAGGGGTAGCCCAAGCCCTACGGCCTCGGGCCGCAGGTAGAGGTCCAAATAGGTGGTGAGGAGGAAGGGCGTGAGGGCGGGGAAGGCCACGAGGAGGCGCATGAGGAGGAGGGTGGCCACGGCGGCCAGGGCGCTCGCCGTGGTGGAGAGGAAGACGGTCCCGTAGAGGAGGGCCAAGGAGGCGAGGGGAAGGAGCACGGCCCCGGCGAGGAGGTGGGCCCTCAGGAGCTCGGCGAGGGCCCCCTGGGGGCTCAGAAGCCCCGCCCCGGCGAACCCCCCTTCCCCGAGGCCCGTGCCGCCGTAGAAGGCCCCAAGCCCATAGGGCATCCCCGCGAGCACCCCCCCGAGGAAGCTCGCCCCCAGGAGGACGAAGGGGTAGAGGAGGACGGCGAAGAGCTTGGCGAGGAGGAGGTGGGTCCGGGAGAGGGGCCTTAGGAGGAGGCTTTTCAGCGTGCCCTGGGCCACCTCGCTTCCCAGGGTCTCGCTCGCCGCCACCACCACGAGGAAGGGGAAGAGGAACTCCATCCCGGCGAGGAGGCTTAAGGACACCACCTGCCACCCCGAGGCCAGGACCAGGCCGTAGGCCTCCTTGAGCCCCGGGGCCAGGGCCCAGAGGAAGGGGAGGAGGAGGGCGAAAAGGAGGCCGAGCCGCACCGAGCGGAGCCGGAAGAGCTTGTAGACCTCAAAGCGCACGAGCCTAAACATGCCGCACCCTCTCCTGGTAGTAGTCCAAGAGGTCAAAGCGGTGGGGGGCGAGGGCCCTCACCCGGTAGCCCTCCGCCAGGAGGGCGCGGAGGGCGGCCTCCGGCTCCCCCTCAAAGACCACGCTCCGCCCCTGGAGCCGGGCCGAGGCCACCTGGGGCAGGGTCTTGAGGAGGGCGAGGGCCCCCTCCAGGGGCTCCGCCTCCAGCCGGTAGGCCTCCTTCCCGGAGAGGACCACCTCGTCCAGAAGCCTTCCCCCGCCCAGGATCCCCACCCTGTGGGCGTAGCGGGCCACCTCCTGGAGGTGGTGGGTGGAGAGGAGGATGGCCACCCCTTCCCGGGCCAGCTCCTGGAGAAGGCGGTGGACGAGCTCCACCCCCTCGGGGTCCAGGCCGGAGGTGGGCTCGTCCAGGACGAGGACCTTGGGGCGGTGGAGGATGGCCGCGGCCAGGCCCAGGCGCTGCCTCTGCCCCAGGGAGTACCCCTCCACCTTCTGGTCGGCCACCGCCAGGAGCTTGAGCCGGGCGAGGACCTCGCCGATGCGGGCCTCGTCTTCCACCCCGGAGAGCCGGGCGTGCATCCTGAGGTTCTCCCGGCCCGTGAGGTAGGGGTAAAAGGCGGCCGGGGCCTCCACCACCGCCCCCAGGTGGCGGCGGGCGGCGGGGCTTTTGTGGACGTCCTCCCCGAGGAGGAAGGCCCGGCCTTTCGTGGGGAAGGCGAGGCCGGTGGCCAGGCGGATGAGGGTGGTCTTGCCGCTCCCGTTGGGCCCCGCCAGGGCGTAGACCTCCCCCGGGCGGACGGAGAGGCTCACGCCCTCCAAGACGGGCCTCCGCCCGTAGCGCTTGCTCACGCCCTCTAGCCTCAGGGCTTCCATGGGTGCTATACTACCCGAGCCCCCGGTCCAGCGCGGCGGGCCAGGCGTGAACCGGGTCAGGTCCGGAAGGAAGCAGCCCTAAGCGCCTCGGTCCGGGCGCCGCTGGGAAGCCGGGGGCGCTTCCTTGGCGATCCCCCTTTGGACCAGGTCCGCCACCGCCTCCGGGGTGTAGCCCGCCTCGAGGAGGACCTCCCGCGTGTGCTCCCCAAGGAGGGGCGGGGGAAGGCCTGGCCCCGCGGGGGTCCGGGAGAGGAAGCGCAAGGGGTTGGCCAGGGTGGGGAGGGCGCCCAGGAGGGGATGGGGGAGGGTCCAGACCGCGCCCCGCGCCCTCGCCTGGGGGTCCTGGAAGGCCTCCTTCAGGTCGTTCACGGGGGCGGCGGGGACGCCCGCCTCCTTGAACCTTTCCAGCCAGTGGGCCCGGGAGCGGGCCTTAAGGGCCCGGGAAAGGGCCTCCACCACCTCCTCCCGGTGCTCCACCCGGAGGGCGTTCGTGGGAAAGCGCCGGGCGAGGTCGGGAAGCCCCACCACCTGGCAGAGCCTCGCAAACTGCTCGTCGTTGCCCACCGCCAGGACGAGCCAGCCGTCCTCCGCGGGGAAGGCCCCGTAGGGGACGATCTGGGCGTGGGCGTTGCCGAGCCTTTTTGGGGGCTTTCCCGTGAGGAGGAAGCTTTCCCCCAGGTTCGCCAGGGCGAAAAGCCCCACGTCAAAGAGGGAGAGGTCTATGTGCTGGCCGAGGCCGCTTCGCTCCCGCTCCCAGAGGGCGGCGAGCACGGCCAAGGCCCCCATCATCCCCGTCATCACGTCAATCCAGGCCACCCCCACCTTCATGGGGGGGCCTTCGGGCTCGCCCGTGACGGACATGATCCCGGTGTAGCCCTGGAGGGCGGCGTCGTAGCCGGGCTCCTTGGCCCTGGGCCCGGTGTGGCCGAAGCCCGTGATGGAGAGGTAAATGAGGCGGGGGTTCAAGGGCTTTAGGCTCTCGTAGTCCAGGCCGAAGCGCCTGAGGTCCCCCGTCTTGAAGTTCTCCACCAGGACGTCCGCCTTCTGGGCGAGGCGGCGCACCGCCTCCTGGCCCTCTGGGCGCTTGAGGTCTAAGGCCACGCTCCGCTTTCCCCGGTTCACCGCGAGGAAGTAAGCGCTCTCCCCCTCCACGAAGGGCGGGCCCCAGCCCCGGGTCTCGTCCCCCCAGGGAGGCTCCACCTTGACCACCTCCGCCCCGAGGTCCGCCAGGATCATGGTGCAGAGGGGCCCCGCCAGGACCCGGGAGAGGTCCAGGACCTTGAGGCCGGAAAGGGGCTTCATAGGGGCATCTTACGCGGTATAGTGGGGGGGTGGGCCGCTTCCTCCGGCACGCCTTGGCGCTTGCGGTGCTCCTTGCCGTCCTCCTCCCCTTCCTCTGGATGGCCTACGCCGCCTTCATGCCCAAGGAGGCGGTGTACTCGGGGGAGCTCTTCTCCCGGGTGGGCTTCAGCCTGGAGAACGTGCGGGCCCTGGCCCGGGAGGGCTTCTGGGGACGCCTCCTCTTCTCCTTGGGGGTGTCCTCTGGGGCGGTGGCCTTGGAGCTTTTCACCGCCCTCTTCGCCGCCTACGCCCTGAGGGCGGGCCTGGGGCTTCTCCCCTTCTACCTGGTCCTGATGGCGATCCCGGCGGAGCTCCTCCTCGTGCCCCTTTACGGGGTCCTGAAAGACCTCTCCCTGCTGGAGACCTTCTGGGCCCTGCTCCTGCCCTTCGCCGCGAGCCCCTTCGTCATCTACCTCGTCTACCAGGGCATGCGGGCCGTGCCTGAGGAGCTTCTGGAGGCGGCCAAGCTGGACGGGGCCGGGCACCGGGTCCTCCTCTTCCGCATCCTCCTCCCCCTGGTGCGCCCCACCCTGGTGGCGGCCGGGGTTTTGGCCTTCGCCGCCCACTGGAACCTGGTCCTCTACCCCCGGGTGGTGGTCTCCGACCCGGGGCTTTGGACGCTCCAGACCTGGCTCACGGACCTGCAGCGCAAGTACCCCACGGACTGGGGCCTCCTCTCGGCGGCGGCCCTCCTCAGCGTCCTCCCCATCGCCCTCCTCTACCTCCTCTTTGAGCGGCGGGTGGTGGCCACCTTTGAGGAAGGGCTAAAGGGGTAGCTACACTAAAGGTGTTAGGAAAGGAGGTGAAGGCCGTGCGCGCCCTGGCGTTGGCGCTCGCCCTGGTCCTTCCCGGCTGCCTCCCCGTGGCCATGCTGCGCCCCCCGGAGCCCGCCCGGGGGGCGGAGTTCTCCCTGGGGGCGACCCTGATGCCGAACCCCTTTGGCGGCCAGTCGCCCGTCCTCCTCCTGCCCTACCTGGCCCACGCCGAGGGGGACGGGACCCTGGAGTACAACCTCTCCCTCCAGTGGGGCCTCCGGGGCGGGGTCAAGGTGGGCCTGGCCCCGGGGGTGGCCCTGGACGCGGGCCTCACCCTCCCGCCCGCCCTGGGCGAGGTGGCGGACTGGAGCTGGGGGGTGCCCGTGGTCCTGGACGGGGGGGTCATCCTGGGCGGGGGAGGCTACTACCTCTCGCCCAGGCTTCACCTCCTCGGGGTCCTGGGAGGGGAGTGGGGGTTGGCCTACCAGCTTTCCGCGGGGGTCTACGGCGGGGGCTGGGTGGCGGAGGTGGGGGCCTTGGGCGCGCCGGGGATGAGCGGGGTCCTCTTCAGCCTCTCCGCCGCCTGGCGGTTTGGAACCGCTCCCGAAGCGCCTTAAGCCTTTCCCGCACCCGCTCCTCCCACCCCTCCCCCGTGGCCTCAAAGAGGGTGAGGCCTTCCAGGCCCTCGGGGAGGTACCTCTGGGCGAAGCTTCCCTCCTTGTCCTCGTGGTAGTAGGCGTACCCCTCCCCGTGCCCCAGGGCGCGGGCGAGGCCGGTGGGGGCGTTTCTCAGGTTCAGGGGGACCTCGGCCTCGGGGTGGGCCTTGGCCGCCTCCTGGGCCTTTTTCCAGGCGGCGTAGAGGCTGTTGCTCTTGGGGGCCAGGGCCAGGTAGACCGCGGCCTCCACCAGGGCGAGCTCCCCTTCCGGGCTTCCCAGGGCCTCGTAGGCCTCCTTGGCGGCCACGGCGAGGCGGAGGGCCAGGGGGTCGGCGAGGCCCACGTCCTCCACCGCCACCCGGATGAGCCTGCGGGCGAGGTAGCGGGGGTCGGCCCCGCCCTGAAGGAGCCTCGCCAGGTAGTAGAGGGCGGCGTCCACGTGGCTTCCCCGCAGGGACTTGTGGAGGGCGGAGACCAGGTCGTAAAACCGGTCCCCTTCCCGGTCCATGCCGAAGCGCTCCGCCCCCAGGGCCTCCCGCACGCTCTTGAGGTCCACCCGGCCGAAGCTTGCGGCGAGCTCCAGGGTGTTCAGGGCGAAGCGGGCGTCGCCCCCGGCCGCCTGGGCGAGAACCCTTAGGGCCTCCTCCTCGTAGGGCGTGCCGGGAAGGCCCCTTGGGTCCTCCAGGGCCCGCCTGAGGAGGGCGAGGAGGTCGGCCTCCTCCAGGGGCCTCAAGGGGAAGAAGCGGAGGCGGGAGCGGAGGGCGGGGACGAGGGCGAAGGCGGGGTTTTCCGCCGTGGCCCCGATGAGGGTGAGGAGGCCCGACTCCAGGTGGGGGAGGAGGGCGTCCTGCTGGGCCTTGTTGAAGCGGTGGACCTCGTCCAGGAAGAGGACGAGGCCCCCCTTTGCCCTCGCCTCCTCCACCGCCTGGCGCACCTCCTTAAGCCCTGCCTCCACCGCGGAGAGCCTTAGGAAGGGCCTCCCCACCCCTTCGGCGAGGAGCCGGGCCAGGGTGGTCTTGCCCGTGCCCGGGGGGCCGAAGAGGACCATGGAGGAAAGCCGCCCCGCCTCCAGCATCCGCCTCAGAAGCCCCTGGGGGCCGGTGAGGTGGGGCTGGCCCAGGACCTCGTCTAAGCTTCGGGGCCTGAGGCGCTCGGCCAGGGGTTCCACTTCCCTCATGGTAAAGGGCCTGTGGTAGGCTTGGGGAGAATGCGGGCGCTCTTCCTCTTGCCGTGGGGGTTCTTCCTCCTTGGCCTCCTCCCCCTGGCCGTGGCGGACCCCGTGGGGACGGCGGGGTGGGGCGGTCTTCTCGCCGCCTTACTCCTTGCCGCCGTGGCGAGCCTCTACTCCCGCTTCCCCGTGGCCTTTCCCGTCCAGCTCGCCCTGGTGCTGGGGCTCAGCCTTCTGGCCTTTGAGCGCGCCCTGGAAGGCGCCCTGCGCCTGGTGGGGTCTGACCCCCCCGGCTACGCCGCCCTTGGGGGGGTGCTCGGGGCCTTGGCCCTGGGGGTGGCCTTCTTCCTGGGGACGGGGCGGGAGGCCCCCCTTCTTCCCCCCCTTCCGGGAGTGGGGACGCGGGAGGACCTCCTGCGCCTCGCCGGGGCCCTGGAGGGGCTCGCCTTAAGGCGGCCCTTGGTCCTCGTCTACCTGGCCACGGAGGCCCCGCCCGAGAGGCTGGAGGCGGAGCTCAGGCGGGGGGATCTGGCCTTTAGGCTTCGGGGGGGGTACCTCCTCGTCCTCCAGGGGGGCCGCCCCGAGGACGCCCTGGGCCTCCTCAAGCGGCTCCAGGCCCGGTTTCCCCTCTCGGCCTACGCGGTGGAGCGCTGGCGGGGGGGAAGCCTGGAGAAGGTGCTCGCCCGCCTCGAGGCCGAGGCCCTCCTCCAGTCCTGAAGCGGTGTAGCCTCCTCGTCCCTACACCCACAAGGGGTGTACGGGTCTACCCCCTAGAGCCCCCGGCTTCCCTCGGGCTTCCCCTACCCTGGGGCTTAGGGAGGTGGACCATGGAGCAGGGGAAAGCCATCAGCGAGGCCTGGAAAGAGGCCCTGGAAACCTACGGGGAGCGCGAAGAGGAGTAGCCCTAAGGGTGCCCGGGGGCGGGGAAGCCGCCCCCGATTTTCCTTTACCGCCCAACGGCCGCTTCCTCCGGGAGGGGTCCAGGACCACGTTGGGGCGGGCCTCTTTCTTGTCCACCTTGTTCAGAACCACGATGGGCTTGAGCCCCGCCTCCAGGGCCTTGCGCAGGACGAGGCGGGTCTGGGGCATGGGGCCCAGCGTCCACCAGGGTGGTCTTGCCGTGGTCCACGTGGGCGATGAGGGCAACGTTATGGGTGCACCAATCCCCTCGCTGGGAAGGCCCTTAGGATAAGGGCATGCGGGTGGCGACCTTCTCCCTGGTGGCCCAAGACCCCAAGACCGGGGACCTGGGCGTGGCCGTGGCCAGCAAGTTTTTGGCGGTGGGGGCGGTGGTCCCCTTCGCCGAGGCGGGGGTGGGGGCCATCGCCACCCAGTCCTACGCCAACCCCCGCTACGGGCCCCAGGGCCTCGCCCTCCTCCGCCAGGGGGCGAGCCCGGAAGGGGTCCTCGAGGCCTTCCGCCGCACCGACCCCGGGCTGGAGAAGCGCCAGTTCGGCCTGGTGGCGGCCACGGGGGAGAGCCTCACCTTCACCGGGGCGGAGTGCCACCCCTGGGCCGGGGGGGTGGCGGGTAAGGGCTTCGCCGCCCAGGGAAACCTCCTTTCGGGAAGCGAGGTGGTGGAGGCCATGGTGGAGACCTTCCTCACCGCCCAGGCCCCCTTCCCCGAGAGGCTCCTCCTCGCCCTGAAGGCGGGGGAGGAGGCGGGAGGGGACAGGCGGGGGAAGCAGTCCGCCGCCCTCCTGGTGGTGGGGGAGGGAAAGGGGTACGGGGGGCTTTGGGACCGGTACGTGGACCTCCGCGTGGACGACCACCCCGAGCCCATAGACGAGCTCTTCCGGCTCCTCTCCCTCCACCGCCTCCTCTTTGAACGGCCCAAGGGGCGCCGCCCCCTCACCGAGGAGGAGGTGCGCTTTTTCCAGGGGGTGCTCGGGCGCCTCGGGCTTTACGCCGGGGAGGCCCACGGGGTCTTTGACGAGGCCACGGAGCGCGCCTTTTTGGCCCTGATCGGCATGGAGAACCTGGAGGAGCGCTACCGGGGCGGGCCCGAGGTGGACGAGGCCACCTTAAGCTACCTCAAGGGGAGGTACGGATGGAGCTAGGGGCCGGGGGCGTGGTCTTCAACGCCAAACGGGAGGTCCTCCTCCTTCGCGACCGCATGGGCTTCTGGGTCTTCCCCAAGGGCCACCCGGAGCCGGGGGAGAGCCTGGAGGAGGCGGCGGTGCGGGAGGTCTGGGAGGAGACGGGGGTCCGGGCCGAGGTCCTCCTTCCCCTCTACCCCACCCGCTACGTCAACCCCAAGGGGGTAGAGCGGGAGGTGCACTGGTTCCTCATGCGGGGGGAGGGGGCGCCCCGCCTGGAGGAGGGCATGACCGGGGCGGGGTGGTTTTCCCCCGAGGAGGCCCGCGCCCTCCTCGCCTTCCCCGAGGACCTGGGGCTTTTGGAGGTGGCCCTTGAGCGTCTACCGCTTTGAGGACAAGACCCCTGCGGTCCACCCCACGGCCTTCATCGCCCCCGGGGCCTATGTGGTGGGGGCGGTGGAGGTGGGGGAAGGGGCCTCCATCTGGTTCGGCGCCGTGGTCCGGGGGGACCTGGAAAGGGTGGTGGTGGGCCCCGGGACCAACGTCCAGGACGGGGCCGTCCTCCACGCCGACCCCGGCTTTCCCTGCCTCCTTGGGCCCGAGGTCACCGTGGGCCACCGGGCGGTGGTCCACGGGGCGGTGGTGGAGGAAGGGGCCCTCGTGGGCATGGGGGCGGTGGTGCTGAACGGGGCGAGGATCGGCAAAAACGCCGTGGTGGGGGCGGGGGCGGTGGTGCCGCCGGGCATGGAGGTGCCCGAAGGGAGGCTCGCCCTCGGGGTCCCGGCCCGGGTGGTGCGCCCCATAGACCCTCCCGGGAACGCCCCCCGCTACCGGGCCCTTGCCGAGCGCTACCGGAAGGCCCTCTTCCCCGTGGCGCCCCCGCGGCGCTACCGCCTCACCCTGAGGGGCCAGGACGCCCTGAACCCCTTCAGCGAGGTGCACCTAAGGCTCAAGCGGACGCGGCGGGAGGCCCTCGAGGTCCTCAGGCGGGCGGCCCAGGGCTTTCCCCTGGACCCGGAGGAGGCCTTGCCCCTTCTGGCGGAGGGGCTCCTCGCCCCCGAGTGAGCCCGGGGCCACAGAGCGGGGGGCAAGAAAGGGGCAGCATGGAGCGCAAGATGGTGGAGCTTGAGGACACGGGCTTGACCTTCGCGACCGAGGTGGACCTGGAGCGCCTCCAGGCCCTCGCCGCCGAGTGGCTCCAGGTCATCGGGGAAGACCCCGGCCGCGAGGGGCTTTTGAAGACGCCGGAGCGGGTGGCCAAGGCCTGGGCCTTCCTCACCCGGGGCTACCGGCAGCGCCTGGAGGAGGTGGTGGGCGGCGCCGTTTTCCCGGCGGAGGGGAGCGAGATGGTGGTGGTGAAGGGCGTGGAGTTCTACTCCATGTGCGAGCACCACCTCCTTCCCTTCTTCGGCAAGGTCCACATCGGCTACATCCCCGACGGGAAGATCCTGGGCCTCTCCAAGTTCGCCCGCATCGTGGACATGTTCGCCCGCAGGCTCCAGGTGCAGGAGCGCCTCGCGGTCCAGATCGCCGAGGCCATCCAGGAGGTTCTGGAGCCCCAGGGGGTGGGGGTGGTGGTGGAAGGGGTCCACCTCTGCATGATGATGCGGGGGGTGGAGAAGCAGCACTCCCGCACCGTGACGAGCGCCATGCTGGGGGTCTTCCGGGAGAACCAGAAGACCCGGGAGGAGTTTTTGAGCCACCTCAGGGACGGGACGGCCTAAGGCCCCGCCCGGTCAACGCTCCGCCGCCAGGGCCTTCTTCTGGGCCTCCTCCAGGGCCACCCTGGGCTTCACCCCCTGCTTGAGGCTTTTCTCCAGGGCCTCCTCCAGGTAGCCGTACCAGACCACAAGCTCGGGGTCCTGGCTCCAGGGACGGGCCGCCTCCACCTGGGCGAAGACCGCGCGCCGCTCGGGTTCCTGGAGGAAGTCCTTAAGCTCGGCCTCCGCCGCCCGCCTCAAGGGCAGGTACCAGGTGGTGCGCACCCAGTCCGCCTGGCGCTTGGGTTCCAGGAAGTGGCGCCAGAAGGCCACCGCCCCCCGGGCCTCCTCGGGGCCCGCCCCCTTGAGGACCACGAGGACCGCCCCCGAGAGGGGGACGGCCCCGCCCGGGACCCGGGGCAAGGGGGCGTACCCCACCTGGAAGGGGAGGGCGGTCTGGGCCAGGACCACAGGGAGGGCCGTGGTGGGGCCGATCCCCATGAAGGCCTTGGTCCTGAGGAAGTCGGCCACGGCGAACTGGGCCTCCGCCAGGTTCCTGGCCTGGGCGTGCCCCTTTTGCACCATGCGGTAAAGCATCTCCAGGGCCTCCACCGCCTCCTTGGAGGTGAAGGCGGGAAGCCCGTCCTTCACCAGGCTTCCCCCCAGGCTCATGACGATGGCGTTGAAGCTCCACACGTCGGTGGCGATCACCATCCCCTTGGCGGTGCGGCTGGTGAGCGCCTCCGCCGCCCGCTCCACCTCGGCCCAGGTCATGGGGGGCTTAAGCCCCTTGGCGCGGAAGGCGTCCTTGTTGTAGTAGAGGGCGGGGACCGAGACCCCGAGGGGAAGGCCGTAGGTCCTTCCCCCCACCTGGCCTGCCTTCAGGGGGGCGGGGTAGAGGTCCTGGGGCAGGTCCTGGAGGTAGGCGTCCAGGGGAAGGGCGAGCCCCTCCTTGGCGAGGCGGGGCAGGAAGGAGAGCTCGGCGTGGAAGAGGGCAGGCGGCCTGCCGGAGCGCAGGGCGGCGAGGAGCTTCACCCCGGCCTCGCGGTAGTCCCCCACGTACCGGGCCTCGAGCCGGTAGGCGTTCTGGCCCGCGTTGAAGGAGCGGATCGCCTCCTCCAGGACCCGGTCGCCGGGGGGGCCTGCGGTGTGCCAGAAGGGGATGACCGTCTGGGCCAAGGCCAGGGAAAGAACGGGCAGAAGGGCGGGAAGTCCCCTCATGCCCCTAAGCCTACCGGGAAACGGGTGAGAGGTCTGAAAGGAGAAGGGAAAGGCCCTTGAGGAAGGGGGCCGCCCGGGCCCTCAGCTCCTCCCGGGCCGAAAGGAAGAGGCGGCGCACCTTTGGCCCCGGAAAGTCGGGGCCCAAAAGCTCCTGGGGGAGGCCGGGGTCCAGGAAGAGGAGCTTCCTCGCCTCGTGGACGAGCCGGGTGAGGTGGCGGAAGGCCTCCACGGGGTCCTCGGGGCTTTGACCCAGGAGGGCGGAAAGCCGCCCGTAGCCCGCCTTGGCCTCCTCCAGGGGGAAGGCCCTGAGGACCTCCTCCTTTCCCCCGAGAAGCTCCCCTTGGAAGCAGGTGGCGCTAAGGCCGTAGAAGCCGAGGAGCTCCCGGGTGGCCTCGAGGTCCGCCCCGACCCCCAGATAGACCCCGCTCTGCAGCCCCCCGTAGCCCAAAAGGGCCATCTCCCGACGGAACCTCTCCCTCTCCCCCCGCTCCTTGGGCCCCTCGGGAAGGACGAGGAGGAAGCGCCCGTCCCACGGGGGGAGGGAGCCGTAGAGGCGGCGGCGCACCTGGCGCACCTGCCAGTAGACCCGGTCGGAGAGGGCGTAGTAGGCGGCCCGCCCCTCCCGCTTGGGCACCACCCAGCCCCGCTTGGCGCTCCGGGAAAGCGCCGCCCGCACCGCCATCTCCGAGAAGCCCAGGGCGGCCATCATGGCCACGAGGTCCCGCACCCGGGCCGCCCGTTCCGGGTAGACGTACTCCACGAACAGGGTGAAGATGGTGGACCTGGCCCGCATGCCCTAAAAGACCGGCTCAAGCCGCCTTTCCCGGTACTCCCTGAGGGCCCCCTCCAGGAAGGCGGCGAGGGGCATCGTCCCCAGGTTGCCCTTCTTCCGGCGGCGCACGCTCACCGCTCCTTCGGCCTTCTCCCGCTCCCCCACCACGAGGATGTAGGGCACCTTCTGCACCTCGGCGTCCCGGATCCGGGCCTGCATCCTCTCGGGCCGGGTGTCGGCCTCGGCCCGTAGGCCCGCCTCCTTGAGCCTACCCGCCACCTCCCGGGCGTAGTCCTCCTGCTTCTCGGACACGGGGACCACCACCGCCTGCACCGGGGCGAGCCACAGGGGGAAGTCCCCGGCGAAGTGCTCAATGAGGATGCCGATGAAGCGCTCCAGGGAGCCGAAGGGGGCCCGGTGGAGCATCACGGGGCGGTGCTCCTCCCCGTCTTTGCCCACGTAGGTCAGCCCGAAGCGCTCGGGCAGGTTGTAGTCCACCTGGATGGTGCCGAGCTGCCACTCCCGCCCCAGGGCGTCCTTCACCACGAAGTCCAGCTTGGGGCCGTAGAAGGCGGCGTCCCCCTCCTCCACCGTGTACCGGAGCCCGGCCTCGGCCGCCGCCTCCTCAATCTGCCTTTCCGCCAGGGCCCACTTGGCCTCGTCCCCCACGTACTTGTCGCTTTTCGGGTCCCGCACCCCGATCCGGGCCCGGTAGTCCTTAAGCCCCAAGGTGGCGAAGACCTTAAGCACCAGGTCCAAGACCCCGAGGAACTCCCCCTTCACCTCCTCGGGGGTGCAGAAGATGTGGGCGTCGTCCTGGGTGAAGCCCCTAACCCTTGTGAGGCCAAGAAGCTCCCCCGCCTTCTCGTAGCGGTAGACGGTGCCGAACTCGGCAAGCCTTAGGGGAAGCTCCCGGTAGGAGCGCTTCCTATAGGCGTAGATCCTGATGTGGTGGGGGCAGTTCATGGGCTTGAGGAGGTACTCCTCCTCCTCGCCCCGCTCCTTGAAGCTGATGGGGGGGAACTGGCTTTCCGCGTAGTAGGGGTAGTGGCCGCTGGTCTTGTAGAGCTCCAGGCTCCCGATGTGGGGCGTGGTCACGAGCTGGTAGCCCCGCCTCACCTGCTCCTCCCGCATGAAGGCCATGAGCTCCTCCCGGACCACGTTCCCCTTGGGAAGCCAGAGCACGAGCCCCTTCCCCACCAGGGGGTCTATGAGGAAGAGCTCCAGCTCCCGCCCAAGCCGCCGGTGGTCCCGTTTCTTGGCCTCCTCCAGCTGCCAGAGGTATTCTTTAAGTTCCTCGGCGGTGCGGAAGGCCACCCCGTAGACCCGCTGCAGCATGGGCCTGTTTTCGTCCCCCCGCCAGTAGGCCCCCGCCACGTGGGTGAGCTTGAAGTGGGGGGGGATGCGGCCCGTGGAGGGGACGTGGGGGCCGCGGCAGAGGTCGGTGAAGCCGTAGGCCTCGTCCCCCTGCTGGTAGAAGCTGATCTCCTCCCCCTCGGGGATCTCCAGGACGAGCTCCGTCTTGTAGGGGTCCTTTCCCCGGTAGCGGGCTAAGGCCTCCTCCCGGGAGAGGACGAAGCGCCTTAGGGGGAGGTCCCGCTTGAGGATCTCCCGCATCTTCGCCTCTATGGCGGGCAGGTCCTCGTCGGAGAGGGGCTCGGGGGCTTCTATGTCGTAGTAGAAGCCCTTCTCAATCACGGGCCCCACCCCGAGCCTCACGCTTTCCGGATCGTAGCCCTTCTCCCGGAAGAACTCCTTCACCGCCTGGGCCAGGACGTGGGCCAGGGTGTGGCGGAAGAGGGTCTGGAACTCGGGGTCCTTCTCCGTGAGGAGGCGCACCTTCGCCCCCTGGGGAAGGGGCTTTAGGAGGTCGTAGAGCTCCCCGTCCACGATGGCCCCCACCGCCCGCCTCTCCCAGCCCTCCCCGAGGGCCCGGGCCACGTCCTTCGCCGTGGCCCCCTCGGGAAGCTCCAGGGGCTTGCCGTCCGGCAGGTAGACCGTCATGCCCTCTACTATACGGGCATTTACCCGGCTTCGCCCTCGCTTCGGGCCCCGCTCAGGCCTCCCGTGCTCCCCCTGACCCTGGCCTGACGGGGCCGGGGCAACTTGGAGAAAGGGGGTGAAAGGCGTGGGCGAAGCGCGACCCCGACAAGCTAAGGTAAAGGCGAACAGGCTTGACATGAGGAAGGGGTGTGCGTAAGATTAGCCTCGGATGCCGCGCGAGAAGGGCTTCAAAGCAAGCGGGCCCGGCTCGTGCGGCGCCAGGCCCAAGGGGGCAACGCGGAAAACCCCTGGGGAAAAGCACTAAGGAGGTGCAGGGTATGAAAGGAGTAAGGCTAAAGGCATTCGGCGTGGCCCTGTTGGGCGCTTTCGCCCTCCTCTTCGCGGGCTGTGGCCAGCAAGGGAGTGGCGGGGGTAGCGCCCAGGCGCCCACCAAGGGGTCCCTCACGGTGAACGTGACCCCGGCGGACGCCCAGGTCCAGGTGACGGGTCCAAACAGCTACAGCGATAGCTTCACCGGCGGCAAGACCCTGACCAACCTGGAGCCTGGGAGCTACACCGTCCAGGCCAGCAAGACGGGCTACTTCCCCGCCCAGGCCACCCACCAGGTGGAGGCGGGCAAGACCACCACCGTGGTCCTCAACCTCACTCCCCGTGCCCGCCGCCAGCCCTACGGAGGGCAAGGTGGCGGTCCTGGTGGTGAACGGCAACGGGGCGCCCATCTCTGGGGCCACGGTGTCCGACGGGACGAACAGCGCCACCACGGACGCCCAGGGCCGGGCGGACCTCACCTACACCACCGCAGGCGCCTACGCCATCAGCGTGAACAAGAGCGGCTACCTGGGTGACGCCAAGCTGGCGAGCGTGGAGCTGGGCAAGGTGGTGGCCCTCACCTTCAAGCTCCAGCCTGAGCCCGCCCCAGCCCCCACCACGGGCACCCTGGTGGTCCACGTCTACGGGGCGGACACCGGCCAGACCCTCTCCGGCGCCAGCGTCAGCTCTGACCCGAGCCTCACCTTTAGCGGCAGCGGCGGCCTCTTCACCGCCACCGCCGCCCCCGGCACCTACGCCGTGACCGCGAGCGCTCCGGGCTACCTCTCCGGGAGCCGGGCCGCCCAGGTGGAAGCGGGCAAGACCACCGTGCTTAACCTCGGCCTCCAGAGGAACACCGCCTCCGGTCCCGTGGGCGAGATTGAGATCGTTTCCGTCACCGACCAGTGGGGCCAGCCCCTGCCCGTGCAGCGGGAGGAAAACGAGGCCAAGGACGTGAACCTCTACGCCTCCCAGACGGAGGAGCCCGTCTGCGTCACCGTGCGGGTGACCAAGGACGGCCAGCCCGTCCAGAACGCCCGGGTGCGGGTGAGCGCCATCTCCTACGAGGAGCACGCTGCGCTCCTCTACAAGGGCTGCGAGACCCAGAACGTCACCGAGCTGGACTTCGTGATGACCGACGCTGACGGCATCGCCAAGTTCAGCTTCCAGGGCATCGGCGAGAGCTACTCCGGCCAACCCGTGAAGTTCCTGGTCTCCGCCAGCGAGGAGGGCTCCGGCTGGTCTGCCCGCTCCAAGGAGTTCAAGGTCTTCTTCTACAACATCACCCACCTCTACCTCCGGGACGGCGGGGACGACGACGCCCTTGAGACCTCGGACGACGTCGTCCGCTACAGCGGCAAGCGCACCGGCGCCGACCTCGGCACCATCATCAACGCCTTTGACTTCAGCGACCTCACCAAGAACCGCCACCTCTTCCGCGCCGAGGTGCGCCAGAAGCAGCCCACCACGGATCTCCTCCCCATCACCGGCTTCGGCTACGTCCGCTACGAGCTGGTGGGCGGGGACGTCTCCAAGGTGGACCTCTGCGACATCAGCCCGGCCACCTGCGCCGCCGCCATCAACGACACCGACGGCTCCGGCGTCTACCTCCAGCCCAAGTCCAGCGTCACCGCCAGCGACCTGCCCATCAGCGTCCGGGTGAGGGCCACCCTGTACGTGGTGGTCACCTACGGCTCCAGCGAGTACACCTTCGCCCTCAAGGACTTCACCTTCACCAAGACCTGGACCGGCGCCGCCCTCGCCATTGAAAAGAGCGGCCCCACGGTCATCGGCTGGAGCGGCACCGACCACTCCCCCAACGACGTCACCCTGGTGCAGAGCGGGGCCGGGGTGCCTAGCGGGGCCACCTACACCTACACCATCACCGTGCGCAACCTGAGTACCACCGAAACGGCCAACAACGTGGTCGTCACCGACCTCCTCCCCGCCGAGCTCGGCTTCGTCTCCGCCTCGGCCGGCGGCACCTACGACCCCATCCTCCACACGGTCACCTGGGACTACTCCACCACCCCCGCCCTCACCTCCATCGCTCCCGGCGGCTCCGTGAGCGTGACCGTCACCGTCTACGCCCGCCACAAGCCGGGCTACGTGTGGAACGACAAGGACGGGGACATGGCGACCGACGGCGACGAAAACCTGAACGAGCCCGGCTACTACTACTCCCTCCGGCCGCCCGCCTACGGCACCACCAGCGCCTACCCCGACCCCTACTCCTTTGACAACCGCGCCGTGGCCCGGGGCGACAACACGCCCGAGGTGAGCACGGCCAAGCGGATCTACGTGGTGCGGCCCTTCTTCACCCTGACCAAGACGCCGAGTAGCGCCACCGTCTTCCAGGGCGACCGGGTCCGCTTCACCCTGACCGCCACTAACCTGGACCGGGCCGAGGCTCCCATCAACGACCCCGACTACCAGGCCCTGAAGACCGCCTACCCCTCGGAGTACGCCGCCGCCCTCACGGGCTACAGCCTGAAGGTGCGCGACCTCTTCGGCGAGGGCCTGGACTTCGTGAACGCGAGCCCGGCGGGCGCCCTGGACGCGGAAGGCAAGACCCTGGAGTGGGACCTCGGCGACCTGGCCCTTGGGGCTTCCACGAGCATCATCGTGGACCTCCGGGCGAGCGAGGTGGGCACTTGGGGGAACTGCGCCCGGCTCTACGCCTGGAACCTGAACCAGTACGAGTACTCCTCCACCTACCCGCGCTGGAACGTGCCGCCCACCTAGCTTGAGCCCACCACCGGCACCGACCCCAGGCCCAGCCCGCCCTACACCCCGGAGACGGCCAACCCCGACACCGTGGGCAACTACCTGGAGGATTGCGCCACCGTTGATGTTCAGGCGAGGCCCACCGCCTACGCCCTCGCCATCAGCTCCCTCGGCGAGTTCAACAGCCTGACGGGCGGCACCTCCACCGACCCGGTGGCCGAGGGCAACGACTACTACTACCGCTTTGAGATCCGCGCCTGGGAGGGGAGCTCCGGTCCGCAGACGAACGTCACCCTTAACGTGACCCGCACCTTGGGCAACTCCACCTTCGCGGGCTCCGGCACGAAGGGCGTGGACTTTGAGGTGGAGCTTGACCCCGACGGGCCCTTCGGCCCCGCGTCCTACGCGCCCGTGCTGAGCGCCGACGTGCAGGTGCTTGCCTGGGGGCCCACCGGGGTTCAGCTCCGCTACCTCCCCAGCCTCGCCCCCGGGGCCACCCTGCGCTTCAGCCTGCGGGCGAACGCGGTGAACGGGACGAACACCACGGTCCAAGCGGACGCCACCAGCACCGAGGCGCCCGGCCCCTACACCGTCTTCGAGACCACCACCATCATCCCCTAGCCTAGGGCCGAGCCCCGCCCCCCGCCCCCCACGGGGCGGGGGGTTGCCTTTGCCGGGAGTGGAAGTTATAATGGGGTTTGCAACTCCAAGACACATCCTTTCCACTCCCGGTTTCTGTGGAGCCCTGATAAGAACTCCCCCTGGGTTTTTTCCCTTACCATGAGAACATCGCGCCGATCATGCCCTCTTCCACGGATGGCCGGGGAGTGCTGGGGAACGGGATCAGGAGGATTTCTTAGGAGGAGGTACCTATGGTGAGCTATAAGGCGCGGTTTGGGCTTTTGATTATGGTGCTCGTCCTTGCGGCCTGCAGCCAGCAGGGGGCGGGCCCCGCCCAGGGGGTGGACCCGCCCAAGCCCTCCGGGGAAGGGGGCGGGGGGCCCTCCCTCCAGGCGGTGTACTCCCCGGGGGCGGGTACCTGGAGCCCGGTGGGCTTCGCCTGGATAGACCCTCTCCAGGGGGCAACCCGTTTGACGGATTTGGACGGTGAGGACGACGAATACACCACCGTCTCCCTTCCCTTCCCCTTCCCCTGGGGCGGCAAGGCGGTGACGGAGATCGCGGTGAGCACTAACGGGGTCATTGCCGACGCCGACGAGGCCACCGATGAATACTACAACGAGTCCTTACCCTACTCCTACCAGAACCGCTTCGCCCCTGTATTCTGGGACGACCTCTCCAACGACTGCCCCCAGGGGGGCATCTACGTCCGCACCCTCCTCTCCGGGGGCCAGCCCGCCGCCTTCGTGGTGAGCTGGGTGGCCCTGCGGCATTACGGCACGGGCTCCGCAGGGTGCCTTGGCCAAGGCCCCGTCTCCTTCCAGGCGGTCCTCTACCCGGACGGCCGCGTGCTCTACCAGTTCCTGGACACGGACTTCGGCGACCGGGGGTGGAACGCGGGGGCCTCGGCCACGGTGGGCCTCCAGGGAGCCCCCGAGAGCTACCCCCAGGCCTACGCCCTCTGGAGCTACAACAGCCCCGTGGTGCCGGGCGGCACCGCCATTCTCTACACGCCCCCTCAGACGGCGCGGGCCTTGAGCGCGGGCACCCTCACCCCCCTCTGCCTCCTGCCGGACGCCCAGGAGGGCTCGCCTTACGGCCCGGTGAGCCTTTACGGCCCCTCCGACCTGGCCTCCCTGCCCTCCGGGATGACTAAGACCCTCTTCCGGGGCGGGGTTAAGGTGGACGGGGTCCCCGGTGTCGGTACGGCGGGGACCTACGTCCTGGCGGAGCCCCGGGCCCTCACGGGGGGCTGCTTCCTGAAGGTGAACCCAAGCGCCATGGCCTTTTAGGGGTCAAGACGCTCCCCCCGGCCGTGGCGGGGGGGAGTTAAGATTTTTGTAAGGCCCCATGAGGAAACTGAAGGAAGGGAGGTGGGACCGGGATAAGGAAGGGGTGGCTCTTGGGTGCTCGGACACATGGGTGAAGCTTGTGGCGAAAGGCGGTTTGTAAGGGTTTGTAAGGATGCTAGAAGGAGGTGAGTGCGGTGAAGACGGCGAAGTTTCTCTTGCTGGCCTTGGCCTTGGGGGTGGGCGTTCCGGCGTTGGCCCAGCGCACCTATCTGGAGGCCGGTACCAGGGCCGATATGAGCTTTTCTTTTGCGCAGCAGACGGCTTTCTCCCTGGTAGCTGTGGTGGACGCCGGGGTGCGGGACCTGGCGGGCCCCTTCGGGGTGGGGGGGCGCTTCGGCATCGGTGTGGCCCAGGGGGGCGCGGCCTTTGAGCTTGGGCTTTCCGGTCTCTTCCACTTCGGGAAGTACGGGGCCGGGATGAGTCCCCTGGCGGGCTTTGGCTTCCGGGTCTTCTTTGGTGGGGGGCAGACGTCCTTTGGCCTCAACGGGGTGGCGGGGATAGAGTACTTCGTCAACCGCCAGGTGGCCTTCGTGGCCCGGGCCGAGCCCACCCTCTGGTTCGCGGGAGGGGCCAGCTTCGGCCTGGACCTGCGGGCGGGGCTTCGGGTCTATCCCTAGGGGGGAGCTGTGCGGGTGCTGTTGGGAGGTTTGCTTGCCTTGGCAGCCCTCCTCGCCGCCTGTGGCGACCAGGGTCAGGGGGGTGGGGGGAGCCCCCCTCCCCCCATCGTCGGCCTGCCCACCCCGCCCCCTGGAGGTGGAGGGGGTGGGACGCCCCCACCGCCTTCGGGGGGCGGCGGCTTTGCCGGGACCCTCTACCTGGGCCAGACCATCTCCCAGGGCACGGTGCGGGGGAGCTGGGTCATCGCCCTCTACTACGATCCTTCACAGGATGCCTTTGACCAAGAAAGGAGCAAGGGCGTTCAGATCGGCCAAGATGGCCGACAGGCTCCCTTCAGCGTTTCTGGCCTGGCGGCGGGGCAGTACGTCCTCGTGGGGTTTAAGGACATGGACAGGGATGGGCAGGTGAGCCCTCCGGACTACCTGGGCATCTACACGGATTCCCAGGGCAACGTCCTCATCACCCCCGGCCAGAGCGGGCTGTCCTTGGTGATGGAGCTAGTGAGCGCTTATGGCTACGGTTACCAGAATACCCTGGTGGGTCTTCCTTCTTGGGCTGTGGACGTTCTCCGGGTGCTAGCAGGAAGGTAGCGCCCCACCCCCCCCTGGGGGGGGTGGGGGCACCTCCCCGGACTTCACCCTGGCCCTAGAGCCCTCCCAGGTGGCTCTCCAGGCGGGGGGGAGCGCTTCCTTGCGCCTCACGGTCACCCCTCAAGGGGGGTTCCAGGGGGCGGTGCTCCTGAGCCTGGAGGGGGCCCTCCAGGGGGTGGGCCTCTCCCCCCAGGCGGTGAACGTGGCCGGAACGGCCCCGGTGCAGGCGGACCTCACCCTCTCCGCCCAGGCCTCCACGCCCCCCGGGAGCTACAACCTCACCCTCAAGGCCACCTCGGGGAGCCTCGTCCGCACCCATCCCTTGGCCCTCACCATTCAGGGGGGCGGGAACATCTCCGGCACCGTGAGCCTGGGGCCGGGCATCCAGGGCCAGACCCCACCCCCTCTGGAGGCCGGGGTGGGGTCTATGCCCTCCCTCCCTCCCGGGCCCCAGGCAGTGCCGGGGGAGCTCATCGTGAAGCTCAAAGGCGACCCGGCTCCCCAGGCCCTTCCCTCGGTCCTACGGGCGGGTAGCTTCTCCTTGCGTCTGGAGAGGCCCATGGGTCTTCCCGGAGCGGGGGTCTACCGGGTGGAGGAGGGGGTTTCCCCCCAGGCCCTGGCCGAGGTGACTGCCCTGGAGGCCCTGGCTGCCCGGGTGGCGGCCCTCCCCGGGGTGGCCTACGCCCAGCCCAACTACCTCCGGTATCCCCTGAAGACGCCCAACGATGAGTACTACCAGTACCAGTGGCACTACGACCCCCAGCACCTGAACCTCCCCGCGGCCTGGGACCTGGAGGACGGCACGAGCCGCCCCGTGGTGGTGGCCGTGGTGGACAGCGGGGCCCTCATCCGCAAGCGCCACCCCGACCTCACCCCCGTCTTCCTGCCGGGCTACGACTTCATCTCCTACCCGCAGGTGGCCATGGACGGGGACGGCCGCGACCCCGACCCCGAGGACGAGGAGGCGGCCTCGGAGGGAGACCGGGGAAGCGGCTACCACGGCGCCCACGTGGCCGGGACCATCGCCGCCCTCACCGACAACGGCCAGGGGGTGGCGGGGGTGAGCTGGGGGGCCAGGGTGGTGCCCGTGCGGGTCCTGGGGTTGGGTGGAGGAACCGACGCCGATATCCTGGACGGCCTCCTCTGGGCTGCAGGAGTAGACGTTCCGGGGGTGCCCCGGAACGCCAACCCCGCTCAGGTGATCAACATGTCCCTGGGGGGTAGGGGGCTTTGCAACCAGTTACCCGCTTGGCAGGAGGCCATCAACCGGGTAAACGCCCAGCCTCAGAAGCCGGTGATCGTGGTGGCGGCGGGGAACGAGCAGGACGACGCCAGCAAGTATGTCCCCGCCAGCTGCCAGGGGGTGATCACCGTGGGGGCTACGGAGTTTCGCAACTACCGGTCTTACTTCTCCAACTACGGCCCCCGGATTGACGTCATGGCCCCTGGAGGGGACGTGACCCAGGACCTCAACGGGGACGGGTACGCCGACGGGGTCCTCAGCACCCTGTGGAGCAACGAGTGGGGCGAACCGGTCTATGGCTTCTACCAGGGCACCTCCATGGCGGCCCCCCACGTGGCGGGGATCGTGGCCCTCATGAAGGCGAAGAACCCCGGCCTGGGCTACGCCGAGGTCTTGAACATCCTTAAGAGCACGGCCAGGCCCCTCTCCGACCAGGCCTGCACCGGGCAACCCCATCCCAGGGTGACGGTCACCCTGCGGGCCTCCGACTGCGGGGCGGGCCTGGTGGACCCGGTGCGGGCCCTGGAGGCGGTGGGGGGCGGGCCCGGTCCGGGCCCGAGCCCCGACTTCCAGCTCCAGCTCTCCCCCGCGAGCCTAACCCTCGCCCCGGGACAGATGGGCCAGGTGCAGGTGAGCGTGGTGGCCTCGGGGGGCTTCTCCTCCCCGGTGAGCCTGATCCTCCAAGGAGCCCCTCCCGGGGTCACGGGGGGCTTCAGCCCCAACCCCGCCACCGCCACCAGCGTTCTCACCCTGAGCGTGGGCCAGGGGGCGGCCGAGGGGAGCTACGCCCTCACGGTGCGGGGCACGGCGGGAAGCCTCATGCGGGAGGCTAGCCTGAGCCTGAACGTGGTGGCCGCTCCTCCTCCGCCGCCTCCGCCCGCCACCATCGCCGGCACCTACGTCTTCGGGCTCTACATAGACGAAGACGGCAACTTGGACGAGACCAAGAGCACCTACATCCGCATCCTCCGGGACGGGCGGAGCGCCCCCTACACCCTGCGGGACCTGGCCCCCGGGACCTACCTGGTGGCCGCCTGGAAGGACGTGAACGAAAACGAGGAGGTGGACGACGGGGACTACCTAGGGGTCTACGTGGACGCCCAGGGCGACTACCTGGTCCGCCCGCCGAGGAGCGGGGTGGACTTCAGCCTGGAGGCCCTGGTCGTGTCAAGAGTTATGTGTAAGAGTCTGTGTACGGGGGGCATACCGCTCCTGAAGCATCTTCTCCAGTACCTCCTTCACCTCCGAGAACCCCTTTAGTTTCCGTTCTGCCCACCTCCCTTCCTGCCTCTCCGACTCCAGGTAAAGAAGCTTGTACACCGCCTCTTCCTTAGGAAACTTGTGGTCCCGCACCTTCG
>Ga0181556_1001006_pt1 | contig 29318 bp, 27 predicted proteins | sample 011ome_14_FD_148651 | JGI IMG/M metagenome (GOLD analysis project Ga0181556, IMG submission 148651) | Coastal salt marsh microbial communities from the Groves Creek Marsh, Skidaway Island, Georgia - 011505AT metaG (spades assembly) | ecosystem: Environmental > Aquatic > Marine > Intertidal zone...
CGGATTGCTGCTCTCCAGCATCTCGGCTCCCGCGGGGTCGCACGCCTCTCCGCAATCGATTGTTGTATTGGGTGACAGCATCAGCGCCGCCTACGGTATGTCACTGGAACAGGGCTGGGTCGCACTATTGCAGGACCGACTGGACGCTGAGGGTGCCGACTACACCGTCGTCAACGCGAGTATATCAGGCGACACCTCTGCCGGCGGCTTACGCAGGCTGCCCGCTCTGCTATCGACCCACACGCCGCATATTGTCATCATCGAATTGGGTGGGAACGACGGGCTCCGTGGCTATCCGGTCAGCCAACTAACCCAGAATTTGCGGCAAATGATTGACCTCGTCGAATCGGCCGGCGCGACCGCGATCATATTGCCGATGGAAATCCCACCCAACCTGGGAAAAGTCTATACCGATGCCTTCCGCCAAAGCTTTGCGAGAGCGGCAGAGAATAGCGAGGCACGAGTGGGCGCATTCCCGCTTGAGTCCGTGGCATTAAATCCGATGCTTATGCAAGCAGATGGGATACATCCCACCGCCGAGGCGCAACCCTTGATTCTGCAGACCGTCTGGCGTGTCTTGGAATCTGCGTTGTGACGATGAACACCCACGCACCAATACCAGAAGCAAGCCATCCCGCCGGCGGCCTCCGACGACAGCTGGAAATCGTGATTTTCGGCACTGACACCCCTGCGGGTCGCAATTTCGATATCGCGCTTCTCTTCGTCATTCTTTCCAGCGTCCTGACCGTGATGATCGATTCGGTGCCGCATATCCATATCCGGCACGGGGAAATCCTGTGGCAGTTAGAGATCGCGTTCACCGCAGTGTTTACGCTGGAGTACCTTGTCCGCATATGGTGTACCGAGCATCGACGCGCCTACCTCACCAGCGTCTGGGGCATCGTGGATCTGCTGGCAATCCTGCCCACCTATATCGCCTTCTATTCACCCGAAGCCGCGCCACTGGTCGTGGTCCGGCTGCTGCGCGTCGTGCGGGTATTCAGGGTGCTCAAGCTCATGGCGTTATTCGCGGAGCTCAATGAGATTTTAGGTGTGCTGAAAAACACGGCCCGTTCAATTTTTGTGTTTTTGATCATGGTGATGATTGTTGTGGTGGTCTTCGCCTGCATTATTTATGTCGTAGAAGGCCCCCAGAACGGCTTCGACAGCATACCCATGAGCATCTACTGGGCCGTGGTAACGATTACTACCGTAGGTTACGGCGACTTGGTACCGCAAACGCCCGCCGGTCGATTTATCGCGGGTTTTGGCATGCTGGTGGGATACAGCATTATCGCGGTACCTACCGCGATCATTACCCGTGAACTGTGGGAGCGAATCAATGCGCGACAAGACCCGCTACCGACGCTCAACTGGAACTGCCCGGTCTGCGCCAAATCTGGGCACGGCCTCGAGGCAACGTTTTGCCAGCACTGTGGTTCAGCGCTCGACGTGCCTGATGAAGTAAGGGAGGCAGCGCATCGTGCCTGATAAACCTACAGCGCTATATGACTACCGAAAATATTGGGCTGAGTGCCTAGGGCCGGCCCCATGGTTACCCATGTCTCGCGAAGAGATGGACCACCTGGGCTGGGACAGCTGCGACATCATTATCGTCTCTGGCGATGGCTATGTTGATCACCCCAGCTTCGGCATGGCCGTGATCGGTCGGGTGCTCGAAGCTCAAGGTTTCCGCGTGGGCATGATTGCTCAGCCCGACTGGCAATCGGTTGAACCCTTCAGGGCGCTGGGTCGTCCAAATCTCTTTTTCGGCGTAACTGCCGGCAACATGGATTCAATGATTAACCATTACACGGCTGATCGTAAGCGACGCAATGACGACGCTTATACGCCGGGTAACGTATCGGGCAAACGTCCCGATCGCGCGGTCACTGTCTATAGCCAGCGATTGCGCGAGGCCTATCGCGATACCCCCATCGTTATAGGCGGCATCGAGGCGAGCCTGCGGCGAATCGCCCACTATGACTACTGGAGTGACCGCGTAAAGCGCTCGGTGCTGTTAGACAGTCGTGCTGATTTACTCGTATTCGGTAACGCAGAGCGCGCTATCGTAGCGGTTGCCCACCGATTGGCCGATGGCGAGGGGATTGAACAACTGCGCGACATTCGCGGCACTGCGTTCGTGACAAATAGCCTCCCACAGAACCGCATCGTCATCGACTCATCGGCGGTGGATGCTCCCGGACCTGTCACGCCGCACCCCAACCCTTATGAGGGTATGGAGGCAGAACCTTGCAATGAATCAGCGGCGAAGGACGGGGACGCCGGTACCCAATCCATTCGCCTGATGGCCAGCCCCAGCCCGGACACGCATGCCATAAGACTTCCATCAGCGGAAGCCGTTACAGAGGACCCAGTGCTCTACGCCCACGCATCCCGGGTGTTCCACAAGGAAACCAACCCTCACAACGCGCTGCCCCTCGTACAGGCGCATGGGGATCGAGATGTGTGGCTTAATCCACCGCCAATTCCACTCGAAACAGAAGAGCTCGATTGGGTATTCGAGCTGCCGTATCAACGATTACCGCATCCTGCCTATGGCGGTGCATCGGTTCCTGCGATGGAAATGATCCAGCACTCTGTGAACATCATGAGAGGCTGTTTTGGCGGTTGTACCTTTTGCTCCATTACCGAGCACGAGGGCCGCATCATCCAAAGTCGCTCAGAGGATTCGGTCATCCGGGAGGTCGAGCGAATCCGCGACACCAGCCCGGCATTTACTGGCGTCATCTCCGATTTAGGCGGGCCAACCGCCAATATGTGGCGGCTCGCCTGCAAAGACAAAGCGACAGAAGCGGCATGCCGCAAACTGAGCTGCGTCTACCCGGGCATTTGCAAGAATCTCAATACCGATCAGACACCTCTGATCAATCTGTATCGCAGAGCTCGCGAGATCAAAGGAGTTAAAAAAGTGCTGATCGCCTCGGGGCTGCGCTATGACCTCGCGGTCGAGAGCCCGGAATACGTCAGGGAGCTGGTGACACATCATGTCGGGGGCTACCTAAAAATTGCGCCAGAGCACACCGAGAATGGCCCCCTTTCCAAAATGATGAAACCGGGCATTGGAAGCTATGATCGCTTCGCCGCTATGTTCGAGCGATTCTCTAAGGACGCGGGCAAAAAGCAGTATTTGATTCCGTACTTTATTGCGGCGCACCCCGGCACCACTGACGAGGATATGGTCTCGCTCGCACTCTGGCTAAAACGGCACCGCTTTCGGGCCGATCAGGTGCAAACGTTCTATCCCTCTCCGATGGCAACCGCAACCGCCATGTATCACACCGGACGCAATCCTTTGAAGCCGGTCAGAAGAGACAGCGAAACGCTCAGCACCGTAAGAAAACTCAGTCAGCGCCGCTTGCATAAAGCGTTCTTGCGGTATCACGACCCAGAAAACTGGCCACTGCTGAGAAAAACCCTGAAGCAAATGGGACGCCGGGATTTGATCGGCAACGGTGTTATGCACTTGATTCCGCCGCGACAGCCGCCCAAACGCCATCGGGTGGTCGCAACGCGGGGCCAAACATTTAGAACCCAGCACACTCAGGGACAACCGCCTAAAAGAGGCAAGCGCCGCTAGCGAGCTCGTTCACGCCTCCACCAAACCGCTGATAACATCACCGAGTTGACGAAACTCAACCCTTCTCGGTGTTTTTTTACGCCACATGAGTCCGATCCTGCGGGTGACGTTGGTCTGCTGAAACTGCTTTATCACCAGACCTGTGCTACTCGCGATCCCCGCGCCCACCGCCATTTTCGGCAACAATGTGATACCGATACCGTTCGCCACCATTTGCACAATAGTGGCCAAACTGGTTGCCTGATAAGGAACAGTGATTTGCGAATCTCTGAGCTTACAAGCCTCCAAGGCGTGATCGCGGAGGCAATGCCCCTCCTCTAATAGCAGCAGGGCCTCTCCTTTGAGATCCGCGGTGCGCAACGGCGTTCGATCCGCTAGGGCGTGAGATTCTGGGCACGCCAGAAGAAACTCGTCCTCGAGTAAAGGCATAGTCTCTACCTGTTCAGCAGGAAAAGGCAGTGCCAACAGCAACACATCCAGCTCGCCTGCTTGCAGGGCATCGACCAAGGGCTGGCTGAGATCTTCCCGGATATAGAGCTGGAACTCAGGATGGCGCTTTCGGATCTGTTGCAAAAGACCGGGCAACAAGTAAGGCGCCACGGTCGGGATCACGCCCATACGCATTTTTCCATGAAAGGGCTTCCCCGCACCCGCACACAGCGACACCATGTCTTCTACTCCCACCAGGAGTTCGCGCGCACGCTCGACCACCTCATCCCCGACCGGGGTCAGTATGACTTTGCGATTGTTGCGCTCAATCAGACTCACGCCGAGCGTCTCCTCAAGCTCCAGGATGCCCGCGCTCAGGGTGCTCTGACTCACGTGTGAAGCAATGGCTGCCTGACCAAAATGCTGATGATCGGCGACGGCGCAAAGGTAACGCAGCTGTTTCAGTGTCGGTTGTCTCACAGGCAGATTCTCATAGGCTGTAGGTGCGATGTGAGTGCCTGTGCTCCCGCGCGCCACAAGACGGCATTATTTCAAGCACTTATCTGACTCCCAACATCGCGTGATGGTCATGGGGTCAACGGTAGGAACCCCGGCAGCAAGCATAATCGCTTTTTTCGATTAAATTTTTTTATATTTTCGGTAAGCCAATTGGCAATGACATCGGTATATTACGCAGTCACCGCGGTGTGATCAGTAATGACAGCGCCAAACGGGTGTGACCCAGGCCATAACAGGAGTGAACAATGGAACTGAAAGGTAGTGCAACTGAACAAAATTTGAAGGACGCATTCGCCGGCGAATCCCAGGCGAATCGTCGCTATCTCTACTTCGCCTCAAAGGCTGACGTCGAAGGGTACAACGATGTAGCGGCTGTGTTCCGCTCAACTGCGGAAGGTGAGACCGGGCATGCGCACGGGCATCTGGAATATCTCGAGGAAGTGGGTGATCCCGCTACTGGTTTGCCCATGGGCGACACCAAGAAGAACCTCGAAGCCTCCATTGCCGGAGAAACCCACGAGTACACCGACATGTACCCCGGTATGGCGAAAACCGCGCGTGACGAAGGGTTCGACGAGATTGCGGATTGGTTTGAAACTTTGGCCAAGGCAGAGCGAAGCCATGCCAACCGCTTCCAAAAGGCGCTGGATAACCTCGACGCCTGAACAGGCTCACACTATCGGCTCAACCGATGAGACAGGGGAGCAGATGTTGCTCCCCTTGTTTTTTCTGGCGTAGCAGTCTGGGATCCGGGAATAGCGGAGACCGGCTGGAGAGATCCAGCATATCTGAAGAGAGTTATTTGCAATGAGAGAAGGTAGCATCGACGCTCCCACCCGGCATCCGCTGGACTGGCAAAGCGACAGTTTCTGGAATAAAGAGGCGTTGAACGACGAGCTCGAGCGCGTTTTTGACGTCTGCCATGGCTGTCGCCGCTGCGTTAGCCTCTGCGACGCATTTCCGACGCTTTTCGATCTGATCGATGAATCCGACACGATGGAAGTTGATGGCGTTCACAAATCGGACTATGACAAAGTGGCAGAGCAATGCTACCTGTGCGACTTATGTTATTTGACCAAATGCCCCTACGTACCCCCCCACGAATTTAATGTCGACTTCCCACACTTGATGTTGCGGGCGAAAGCGCAGCGCTTCAAAGAAAAAGGCGCATCGTTGCGAGATCGCACGCTGACCAGCACCGATCGCTTGCTCAGTACAACCTCCATCCCCTTGGTGGATGTGACGATCAATGCCCTGAACAATACCGGCGTGTTCCGCAAAGCGCTCTCTGCCGGACTCGATATTCACCATGAAGCACCTTTGCCGAAGTTGCACAGCAAAACCTTACGTAAGCGAGTAAAACCGCTGATCCAAAGCATCGAGCCGCAGCCGGTCGGCGACACGACAGGGAAGGTCGCGCTCTACGCCACCTGCTACGGCAACTACAACAGCCCGAGCATTGGCGAGGATTTCGTCAAAGTGTTTCAGCACAACGGCATACACATTGATATCGTCCCGAAAGAGCAGTGCTGCGGCATGCCCAAGCTAGAGCTTGGCGACTTGGACAGCGTTGACGCTCTTAAGCAGGCCAACATTCCTGTGTTAGCCAAGCTTGTTGACGAGGGTTATGACCTCACGGCGCCCATCCCCTCCTGCGTACTGATGTATAAGCAGGAGCTGCCACTCATGTATCCGAACGACCCCGACGTATTGAAAGTCCAGGCCGCCTTTTACGATCCCTTCGAGTATCTGTGGGCAAGGCACCGCGGTGACGCACTGAACACCGACTTTAAAGCGGCGCTGGGCAGCGTCGCATATCAGGTAGCCTGCCACCAGCGCGTCCAGAACATCGGCCTGAAAACCCGCGATGTGCTCGGGCTCGTGAATGGCAGTGAAATTACGGCCTATGAGCGTTGCTCAGGGCACGATGGAACCTACGCCGTCAAAAAAGAAACCCGGGATAAATCAGTGAAGATAGCTCGGCCAACGGTGAGGAAGGTGGATGAGCAAGCACCGGATCGTTTTATCAGCGACTGTCCCATGGCGGGGGAACATATTGCCCACCTGTCCACCAAAGTAGATCGGGCGGAGCACCCGATGACATTGTTAAGAGAAGCCTACGGTCTTTAATGTTCGTATGTGGCGCATGCTAGCGCGCCAACCCAAGGAATACTCAAGGAGATCACCATGACACAATTGACGAGAAGCGACCTCTGGAGCCTAGAGGAATATGCCGCGCGGCGTTCAGACTTTCGGGCAGAGGTAATGGCGCACAAGAAAAACCGTCAGCTTGCACTCGGTGAGCACGCGCGCCTCTATTTTGAGGACGCTACCACCATTCGCTATCAAATTCAGGAAATGTTGCGCATCGAGCGAGTCTTTGAGCCGGAGGGTATCGAAGAGGAGCTCAGCGCCTATAACCCGCTCATCCCGGATGGCCACAACTGGAAAGCAACGTTCATGATCGAGATTCCCAACCCCGCACAGCGCGCCATTCGTCTTGGCGAAATGATCGGTATTGAGGATCAGGTATGGCTACAGGTGGGAGACCTTGACCGAATTGTTCCTATCGCTGACGAGGATCTCGATCGCACGACAGCGGACAAAACCGCCTCTGTGCATTTCTTGAGGTTTGAGGTGACCCCGGAGCAAATCAACGCGCTGAAGGATGGCGCAACGCTATACGCCGGCATAGACCATCCCAACTACCAAGTGACACGGCATGCCGTCGCAGATGCGATAAGGGAATCTCTTACAGCTGATCTTATCGTCACAGCACATTGATTCAGGTCGCTCAATGCTACAACTGTCTTACTGAATAGAGCATCACGGTATGACGCTGGTGGTCTTTGATCTCGATGGCACGTTGCTCAATAAGCAATCCCGCGTTTCGGACTTCACAGCAGAAACCCTCGCGATGATGCGCGCGCGAAACATCCGCTACACGGTCGCAACCGGCAGAACCTTACAGGCAGCCTCGGGACCGCTTGAGAATCATCAGTTCGTGTTGCCGATGATTCTCAAAAATGGCGCAATCATCTGGTCGCCCGATGAGGCACGCTATAGCCATCATCACCTGCTTACGCGTCAGGAGGTCTGGCACGTACTGGCCGCGTTCACCCTTAACGAGCTCACACCATTTGTGTTTGCGCTCCACGACGGATACCGACATGCGCTGTATCACGGTCCCCTACGGAGTCGCAGTGAGGAAAAATTAGCGGAGCTTTTTGAGGCCGAACGCAGCCTGCCACTGGAACCCCTTAGCGCGCTTCCGGATGAGGTAAGCGTTATCAACGTGTTTTCGCTGGGTAGCGAAACCGCGGTGGGTCGCGTCCGAGCCAGTATCTCCGGGGAACCTCACCTGGTCGCCTATTCGGGTATCGCTATCCATGAACCAGAGCTAGGCGCCCAGTCGACCCAAAGCCGGGCGCTACATTGGGTCGATATCCACCACAGCATGGGTAGCAAAGGCAACGCCATTAACCATCTCCGTTCGGAGTTGGCGATAGACCATGTCATTGCCTTTGGCGATGGTGACAACGACCTCAGCATGTTCGAGTGCGCAGACGAGCGTTACGCGCCTAAAAACGCAGATCCCGTGATCCTGGATATTGCAGACAAGGTCATTGGCCATCACGATGAGGACGGCGTTGCACACTTTCTTCGGGAGCGATTCGAACTCTGCTGACGGGTCTGCGGGGCGAGCTAAAAAGTCGAGGTCGGCTTGATTCGCCCTCATCCTTTTCGGCGCCACTGAATCAATGCGACACCCAGTAAGATTAAGATCAAAGCCAGCAGGTGCCGAACAGACCAAGGCTCTGCAAGCCAAAGAGTCCCCGCCAAGAACGCCACTGCGGGAATCAGATAATTGATGGTCGATAGAAATCCCGGACCGCGCTCCGATACCACCACAAAGTAACTCCATGTGGCCAGCCCAGTACCCATGATCCCGAGCACGAAAACAGCGGCCCAGCTCCTCAGGGGTATGGACCACCCCAAGTCGTTCCCCTGAAGCAGGATTGCGGGTAACGCCAATAGTAGCGCCCCCACGAAAAGCGTCCCTACAGACAATGCAACGGGATCGGTACCGGGCAGCCGCTTGGCATAAACCCCATTGAATGCGTAACTTAAGGTGGCCAGTATTGCCGCCAGTTGACCCGCCAGCTGGCCCTCCGTTCCCGATCGCAGTAACTCGTCGCCCATCAGTAATCCGACACCCACAAACCCGGCTACCACGCCGACGACACGCCCCACCGTGAGCGACTCATCCTCCAGCAGCCAGTGTGCCAGCAGGAGCGTTGCGATAGGCATCAGCGCCATAAGAATCCCAACCTCTGCCGACGGCACGGTTTGCTCCGCCCACGCGATCAGCGAGAAAGGGATTATGTTGCCCGTCAAGCTGAGTAGCAGAAGGCTGCGCCACCACTCGCGCCCCAAGCGCCACGCTTGGCCTCGCCATCGCCACACAACCCACATCACCACTGCTCCCATGCAAAGACGGGTCCAGACGATAAATAAGGGATGAAGAGCTTCTAGACCGATGGCGATCAATGCAAAGGCAAAACCCCAAACGAGGACAAGATACCCGAGTAAAAAACCGTGCCTTGGGAATGATGGGAACATATCTCTCGCTGTTATCCGCAGTGTGCGTCAGCAGGCAATAGTGCCACTAAAAGTGTGCTTCATTTTTGCTAAGATCTGTGGCCTTTAACCGGTACCTGCCATGCTTGACCGCGCGCCCTGCCCTAATACCGATCCTGACGGTTACGTCGACTACGTCGAGCAATTCACTGTGCCTACCGGACCCCAGGTAGCGGCGGCGGCGGGTCTTGCTCGAGCTTGGTTCAAACCGAAATTCGTGGGCATCGACAACCTCCCCGACGGGCCGGCCTTGTTCATCGGCAATCACGCCTTCATGGCGATCGATGCTGCCCTGTTTCACCTCTACCTTTATTACGATCACGGGCGCTACGTCAAAGGTCTCGGCGACAAGACACTCTTTGCCAACCCCCGCTACGCTGCCATTTCCCATGCCATAGGCGGCGTCTCAGGGCAAGCGCAGATCGTGGAGAGATTAATGGAGCGCGGGAAAGATCTATTGCTGTATCCGGGGGGGGCATATGAATCAGTGAAACCGCCCGAGGCACGGTATCAGCTCCAATGGAAGTCGCGTTATGGCTTTGTCAGGCTTGCAGCAGCAGCCGGATACACCATCGTGCCCATCGCGTCCGTGGGGCCCGACGAATATTATGACCACGCCCTGTCATCCGAGGCTTTGCTACATTCACCAGCGGTTAAATTCTTGATGAAGCTGGGGATCGTACCCGAGGATGTTCGTAGTGACTTGGTACCGCCTATTCCCACAGGAGTGTGGGGTGGCCCCCTACCCAAGCCCAAAACAACCTACTTTTCGATTGGCAAACCCATCTCCCTGGCCGAACACAAAGGAACGACGCTGACCACGCGGCAACTCGCCACACTGCGACGAAAGATTGCCAGGGCCATTGAAGGCGAAATTGCAGATCTCTTGTTGCTGCGAGAGCAAGAGCGACACCGCGACGGGTGGTTGCGACGCATACTGTCTCTGTAAACCTAGGGCGACGCGGTTCTTGCACGTTCAATTATTACGCTTGCTAGGCCTAGCTTCTGTCGTTGCGGTTTGCTGGGGGCTGCTCTCAATTTTAGCTGCCCCCCCCTATCTGGTGGCCATTACTCCTTTACCCGTCACCGAGACACCCGAGAGTCGTAGCCAACCCTTCCAGGAAGTCACCATCTCCAGCGACGACGTCCCACTCTCGGGGTGGTGGCTACCCGCCTCGACACCGATTGCCGAGTTGATCTTTGTCCACGGCGCAGGCTCCAACCGAGTCTCTAAATTTATCGGCTCCCTCGATTTCTACCGAACACTTCATGAATTAGGGATATCCGTGGTCACTATGGATCTTCGGAACCACGGAAACTCTCCGCTCACCGACAAAACCATTCACATGGGCGCAACAGAATGGCGGGACGTCAGTGCGGCGGCGGCCTGGCTCGATAAACATCAGCCGAGCCAATTGCCTCGCTATGTTCTAGGTGCGTCTATGGGTGGCAGCGCTGCCATCCGTGCGCTGCATCGTCGAGATCTGGGCGTGGACGGTTTGATATTGCTGGACCCTCAGCTGGACACCTATGACAGCCTTATACATGGCGCGGCGGTCACCACAGGGTTACCTGCGCCTCTCTTCAGCTTGGCGGCGGCCGCTGCCATAGCGCGATACGAACTCCCCTCAGGCCAGGACAACCCACTCACTCTCGCTACAACCCTCTCTCTACCGATTCTCCTGATACAAGACTGGGACGACCCGGTAACACGCTCTCAGTTTGCGAGACGGTTAAGCGAGCGCAACGGCCAAGTGCAGCTGGCTCGCGTGCCCGACATCGAGAAAACGGCGCCCTGTCTGACCAATAAAAACCGATGGGGCAGCCATGTGGCGGCTCACCCGTGTCATCCAGAGTGGACGAGAGCGACGATTAAGACCTTCATCGAGCAGCGTCGCTAAAGGTCGGCGACCGCCTCATCTGAATCGCGCATTTCGACGTATTAATGAGACTCTTTAAAGAGCAAAAACCGATGAAAAAATCATTATTGTCACCTGTCTTATTGGCCTGCGTATGGTCTCCGGTACTACTCGCGGCGTGCCCCGAATTTCTCAATCACACTATGCGTCAATTGGGCTCCACTGAGACGATCCAGTTCTGTGACGCCTATGAGGGCAAGACGATGCTGATTGTTAACACCGCGAGTTATTGCGGTTACACACCCCAGTTTGAGAGCTTGGAGCAACTCCACCAGACCTATCAGGGTCGAGGGTTAGCCGTTGTTGGCTTTTCGAGTGATGACTTTTTTCAGGAAGACAATGACGAAGGCGATGCGGCTGAGGTGTGCTTCGAAAAGTACAGCGTGTCCTTCCCAGTGATGGCCACCTCCCCCGTGCGCGGTGATGACGCGAATCCCGTGTTCCGGGGTCTCGGCGAGGCCGCTGGCTACCCGCGGTGGAATTTCAACAAATATCTGGTCTCCCCAGGTGGTGAGGTCCTCGAGCATTTTAGCAGCGGCGTCAAACCAGACAGCGAGGAGTTGACTGCCGCAGTAGAGAACGCGCTGCCCTCACCTCAGAGCTGAGCATGTCTGGCGATAGTAGCACCTGCCGCTGTTGCAAGCGTGAGGTGCCGCTGACCTTCCATCACCTCATTCCCAAAAAAGTGCACCGGCGTGCTCGCTTCAAAAAAAAATTCGACAAATCGGCGTTGCAGCAGGGTTTGGCTGTCTGTCGACTTTGCCACCGAGGCATCCACCGCCAGTATGACGAGATGACACTCGCGATGCGGTTCAATACCGCTGAGGCGCTACTGGGAGACGAAGTCTTGGCAAAACACTTCGAATGGGTCGCCAAGCAACGAGAGTGCTAGTCTTGACCGTGGGTGGCTGAGAATCTCAGGCCCGAGTTCACTCACGACGAGCGACAGCCTCCAGACCCGCAACCTGCCGGCAAATCGCGGTGACACTTTCGTCAATAGTCGCTTCTCCTCGAACAACACAGTCGGCGTGCTGTCGGGCAACCCCCCCAAGGGCTTGAAACGTCGTTTCCGCCTGCTCCCAAAAACGGGCTACGGACGCAGCAGTCCGGCCTCGCTCAGCCTGGTCTCGCGCTAACCGCCTGCGCCATCTCAGCGACGAATCGGCCTCTACGAAAACCAGCGTATCAAGCAGTGAACGCAAAACCCGATCAGACGCAACGTGAATACCCTCAACCACGATCCACTGCTTGGGCGAGACGCATATCGGCTCCTCCAGCCGACAATGGGTGACGAAATCGTACGCCGGCCGTGACACCGCGCACCCCGATTTCAACGCCAGCACGTGCTCCTGAAAAAGCACCAAATCGAGGGCATTAGGATGATCAAAATCGACTTTTTCCCGGTCGGCAGGCTGAAGGTGCGACAGATCGTGATAGTAAGCATCGAGGGGCAACACCAGTGCTGTCTCCGGTCCGATAGCCCTTACCAAGCCCTCTGCCAGGGTAGATTTGCCACTGCCCGAGGCACCTGCGATTGCAATAACCCGCGCCAAAATCAGACCTTAGTCAGACGCGGCAAACTCACTCGGGATAGTAAACGCTGCCATATTGAGCCTCTAGCCAGTCTCGGATACGACTTTTCTCCGCAACCGCATCGACCTCTGCGCACCGCCCATTTTGCCAGCGAGTGTAGGCACCATAATCAGGATCCCCGACCGCGGTGACCATTTCCCACGCCAACAGGCAGCGCTCGAGCTCTGAAACCACCGCGCTGGAGGCGACGCGATCGAGCAGCTCCTCGCGACTGGGAACATCGTCGCTCAACCCTAATCCGTCGCCCACATCCAGCCTGACAAAGGCGGGATGCGCCGAATCGTAGCGCGGCCAATCGAGCTCGCGCGGTAACCTTGGAGCACCCTCCCGCGCAAACGCTCCCCACGCCGTCATCATGATGTCAGTCATTTCACGGGCCGAATCCGTATCCGGATACATAAATTCCCCAATGGCGCCATACATGGGCGCGCCCATAATAAAGGCGATTTCGCTCGCGTGTGAGGCGCCTAATATTTCTGAAAAACGCACCAGAAAATTATCTGCTTGCTCATCCCAGTCATAACGATACGCATACAGCTCCGTATATCCCGCCTGCTGCATTGCTCTAAAAGGGTCATCAACAGCGCTCAGTTTCCAACCTCGTGAACGCGTATCGACCCAAAACTGATACATATCGGGGTTCTTGATGCGTAACTTTGCGGGGAGCAGGCGCGTCAGCGGATAACTGACATCGACGTAGTAACGATTAAGACCCAACCAAAGCGTAATCTCGTCACGTGTCGTACCGGCCAATACTGGGACATGCTTCGCGTATTCGGGATTTCCCAGTGCCTGCAAAATGCCCTCTGACGGAATCACCACACCATCATTAATGACCGTAGGCTGAGCATGATCCTCATCCAGTTCATAATAGGCATTCAGCAGCGCTTCCGTCTCTACCGCGCGGAGAGCGTCAGCGCCAACAGCGTCATTGTCCAGGCCAAGCGCGTCCACCACCTCCCAACTACCTCGGTCGAGGTGAGGAAATTCCCGCTCCACGTTGTACGCCTGAGCGGGTGAAAAACTTCTAATGTGTCCAGACTGAGCAATGGCTTTATGAAACAGCCCCACTGTCACCGGCGACGAGAGCAGGCTATAGACATTTCTGCCACCAGCGCTTTCGCCAAAAATAGTGACATTATTCGCATCGCCGCCGAACAAGGCGACATTACGCTGAGTCCAACGAAGCGCCTCGACCATATCAAGCGTGCCAAAATTGGCCAGTGGCGAGTCAGTCAGATCAGGTCCCTGAATGGCAGGGTGGACGAACCAGCCGAAGGGCCCCAGGCGGTAGTTGATCACGACAACGACCACCCCCTGGCGCGCCGCGAGCCTGGAGAAATCGTAAGTGCCCTTGTGTCCCGTGAGATTGCTACCCCCGTGAATCCAGACCATCACCGGTGCCGACCCCGAAGTAGCCGCCTCGCCCGGGGTATAAATGTCCAGATACAAACAGTCCTCTGTACCGTGATATTCCCCACTATCAACGCCGGAAGCCATACTCTGCGGCTGCGGACACATGACGGGTGACTTACGCGCCTGGATCTGCCGCTTCGGTGTCTCTACCGGCTCCGGCGCCGCCCACCGTCGCTGTCCCTCCGGCGGCAGCGCAAAAGGAATGTCTCGGTAAACCAGCGCCCCCTCTCCAACGAGCTCGGCGCTCACCTCGCCGCTACTGGTTTGAACCGTTATCACCGTAGCGGGCACCTGACTAGAGCCCACACAACCGGTCAAGGCAACCGCCAGCAACGCGGCTAAGAAGCTGTTCAGGATGCTTTTTTTCATTGAAGTCTCGAAGGAGGGTGACACATTCAGCAATACGGCCTCGGCGCGCTACCGGACCACGGTAGACGCCGCCCTAGGGCTCAGGCGAGGAACGAACCGCATCCAAAGAGTCCTGCTCAGAAACGCTGTGATCAACCCATGACATGAGCAATTTATAACCCACGGAAAGTGTGACGGCCCCGACAAACAGACCTATCAGCCCCTCCGCGGCCATACCGCCCAGCGCACCAATCAGCACGATTGGCATTGGCGTCTCTACACCTCGCCCAAGCAGATAGGGCTTCAAAAATCCATCCGCCAAGCTGCCCGCAACAAGATAGATGGATCCCAACACGGCCATGACGGTAGGAATACCGCTGGCGAGCCAGATCCAGGCCAACACGGGAAGCACTACCAGAGAACTGGGCAACTGCAGCACGCCAATCAATAAAACCAGCAATGCCAGCACACCGGCTGCGGGCACCCCGATCACAAGAAAACCGATTCCCAAGGCCAATGCCTGCAAAAACGCCACACCCACGACGCCATTTGACACCGAGCGTACGGTAGCCACCACCAACCCTTGAATTTCCTCACCACGGGACGCATCGGTAAAGGTCGAAAGCATCCGTCGTGCTTGATCAGCGCCCTTCTCAGCATGCGCCATCATGAAACCTGCGATGAGCAGCGCCACGAAAAACAGCACGAGCGCCAAAAGCGTATTGGCGACCGCTCCGAGCAATACCTTTCCCCCTGTCAATAGCTGGGGCTGAACGATGGCGGCAGCTGACATCAGGTCCTCGTGCGCCCGCTCCCACAACTCATAAAGTGCAGGGCCCACCAGCGGCCAGTCAGCCACCTGTGGATCTGCCGCGGGAACGACGACCTTCTGGTCGCTTAACATCGCGATCCAGTCTCGCAGGTGATCGGCGGAAGACACCCCCAATAACACCGTCGGCACTCCGATAACCAACAAACCAAAAAGGACAAAGACCACTGCTGACTTGCCCTCCCCGATGCCCAATCGCACTGATAGCCAGTGATTCAGAGGATTCAGGGAAACCGCAAGAATCAGCGACCACAGCATCAACGGGAGAAACGGTGCAAAGGTCTGAACTGAAAACCACGCCACAGCAAAGAGAAGAATCAGTCGCACATAGACCTGCATCAGATCATGGGCGAGCACTTTGCGCAGGGCATCGAGGTCGCTGTTGCTCATCCTTTCTCTCCCGAATCAAAGATCAGCCAACCCCAAACGAGGGCTGACTGAATCATATTACCCGATTGCCAGAATCAGCGACCCTTCCACTGAGGCTTGCGCTTCTCCGCAAAGGCAGTGGCACCCTCGATCGCGTCTTCACTGGTAAATACCGTCTGCGTCAGCGCATGTTGCTTGGTGAAGGCTTCATCGTCGGCCCAGTCACGAGACGCTTTGATGATGGCCTTGCTAACCTTGACCGCAAGCGGTCCGTTCTCTGCGATCTGGGCCGCCAGTGCTCGGGCTGTAGCGAGCGCCTCACCCGGTGTCGTCAGCTGATTAATCAAACCCATCGCCATGGCGCGATCGGCATCCATGAACTCGCCCGTCAGCGCGAGTTCCATGGCAACACGGTACGGGATTTGCGAAGGTAAGCGCACCAGTCCGCCAGCAGCCGCAACGAGGCCGCGCTTTACTTCGGGGATACCGAACTTGGCGTTGTCAGCCGCGATGATCAGATCGCAGGCTATCGCGAGCTCGCATCCGCCTGCGAGTGCATAGCCTTCTACTGCGGCGATCAGCGGCTTGTCAGCAGACCGCTCTGCCATGCCGCCAAAACCCCTCCCCTCAATTTGCGGAAACTCGCCGGAGACGAAGGCTTTAAGGTCCATGCCCGCACAAAAAGTGCCGCCCGCCCCCGTAAGGATACCGACTCGCAGGGTATCGTCGCTGTCTAGGCGCTCCAGTGCCACAGCTATCCCCTCGGCGACCGCGAGGTTAACTGCATTTTTTGCCTGGGGGCGATTAATCGTAATGACGAGGACGCCGTCGGTCTCGTCAGTCAGTACTGTTGCTTCTTCGCTCATGACCGATCTCCTGTTATCGCGGCTGCATGCGAATACCGCCGTCCATGCGGATACATTCGCCGTTGATGTAATCGTTATCAATGATGGCAGCCGCCAACTGAGCAATTTCCTCGGGGCGCCCAAGACGCTTCGGATAGAGCACCGACTGCGACAGTGATTCCACAAATTCTGGCGTCAGGCCATTAAACAACGGCGTGTTAATGAGTCCTGGCACAATAGTGTTCACGCGGATACCAATCGTTGAAAGGTCGCGCGCTATCGGTAGCGTCATACCCACGATACCCCCCTTGCTCGCGCTGTAAGCCGCCTGGCCCATCTGCCCTTCGTAGGCTGCAACTGACGCTGTATTAATAATCACGCCTCGCGCGCCGTCATCGGTCACAGGCTCGTTTTTCGCCATAACCTCAGCACACAGGCGCAACACATTAAAGCTGCCAGTGAGATTAACGGCAATCACCTTATTCCAGAGGTCAAGAGGAAAGGGCCCATCCTTGCCTAGCGTTTTGGCCGCGTTGCCAATGCCTGCGCAATTCACATTCACGTGGATCGCGCCAAAAGCCGCTACCGCAGCCTCGATACCGGCTTTAACTGAGGCCTCGTCCACCACATTCACGTTCGCAAAAACGCAGTTATCGGCGCCCAGCTCCGCAACCATCGCCTGCCCAGCATCTTCGTTCAGATCAAATATCGCGACCTTCCCGCCCCCGGCGGCGATACGCCTCGACACTGCCTGCCCAATACCCGAGGCACCACCGGTAACGACTGCAACTTTTCCATTGATATCCATGTGTTAACTCCTATTTCTCACTCAAATTAATATCTGTTCAGTGGGCCCGCCGGCGCACGATGTTGCGCTCACCCGCGGACACCACGATTTGTTCACCCAGCGGGTCTGCGGTTTCAAACCACTCAAGCAGTTTGGCATCCTCCGGGTCAGCCACCCCAACCCACCGGCGGCCGTCAGATAACTGTCGACCCACAACAACCGCCCTTGCGCCGCCTTTCTGTGGCTGAAAGGTATAACTCTCAATCACTCCATCAGGCTCCGGGTTCGCGACAACCTCGACAACCTCAGGGGCCTTGAACTCCGGGACCGCTTCGGGAAACTCGGCGGGGATGTTGGCATAAACGCCCACCGCATGCTTGGAAAGATACCCGCCATTGGCACCGACGACGCCGTATGCAGGCTTAGGCTGTGCTCTCAGCCAATACACCATCTCGGCAATCCCATGGGTGGAGTAGTTGTTCCCCGGCCCACCAAAAAAAGGCAGCCCTCCGGTCAACGTCAGGGGCCGCGGGTCATCAAGCGTCATACCCAAGGCATCCATCGCCACCCACACCGCGATTGGAAAACAGGAATACAGATCGGCCGCGCCAATCTGCTCAGCATCAATACCCGCCCCTGCCAAGGCGTTGCGGTAGGCTGCCGCCATCGCCTCTGATTCCCCTATGGAGCGTCGGTTCAGGACTTGTGGTTCTGAGCCGGTCCCGTGGCCATGGAGAAAAATCGCCCGATCTGCGACCCCGAGGGACTGCGCCGTCTCCCAGCGGATCAGCACCAAGGCTGAGGCTTGGTTCACACCATCTTTGGCCACCATCGATTTGAGGTGTGGATCACCCATCAGGCGGTTTTTGCTCGACGCCTCGCCTATCTCCGCCGCCGTCATGACGTCGTCAAACATGGCATAAGGGTTAGCGGCCGCCACACTATTAAAGCGCGCCATCAGTTCCGCTAACTGCGCGCGATAAGCCGATTTGCTGAGTCCGATCTCACCCCGCCTCACCTGCTCTTGCAATGGATAGATATCGACAGGATTCCAGGCACCATGCCGATTGAGCTCGGCATCGAAGAGCAGCTCCGTGCAGGCGCCACGATCGTCGGTTTCACCCTCCGGCTCGTCACTCCAGTCCACCGACAGACCCTGTCGCTGCCACTGACGGGAAGTGGCCAGTGCCTCAGCGCCACAGATGATCGCGCCGTTGATTTCGCCCCGCACCAACGCATTACCCAGCTCATAGACCAATCGCTGGGGCTCATCACCACAGGCCCGCGAATAAATCGCCGAAGCATTCGGCAGCGCGAGCCGGCTTAGAATCGACAAGGGCGGACTGCTACTGCGCCCGAAGGGGGCGATAACGGGCACGATGAAATCCGGCACGGAGTGAGCAAACATCCTGACGCAAGCGAGACGATCGATCAGCGGGCTCAGCGCCTCCGCTGCGCCGGTATCGGCCAACGCGCGTTCACAGGCTTTGGCCGCTAATGCTTCAGGCGTGAGGCCAAAAAAGGACTCGTCCAGGCGCTCAGTAAACTGCCCCGCCCCGAGTAACACCGGGGTATTGGGATCTATTTGCATATCACTTTTCCAGGCTGGCCTGCGCCGCCTCGACTATCTTTGAGAAAGACGTCGCATCCAAGGATGCGCCGCCCACTAGCGCGCCGTCGACGTGTGGACAACCAAATAGTCCGCGAGCATTGTCCGGGCTAACACTACCCCCATAGAGCAAAGGCACCGATGCGCCGCCTTTAATAAGCGCAGTCAGTTCGTCGCGAATTACGGCGTGCATCACATTCGCCTGCTCGGGCGACGCCGTCACGCCGGTACCAATCGCCCATATCGGCTCATACGCGACCAGCAACGATGCTGGAGACTGGTCACTGAGAACGGCTCGCAATTGTTCGCGAACGATCGTCTCCTCTCGGCCAGCGTCTCTCACCGCCAAACTCTCGCCAACACACAAAACGGGAGTCAGGCCGGCACTACTGGCAGTGGCCAACTTGGCAGCGATGAGCTGGTCAGACTCTGCAAGATCGGTCCGCCTCTCGGAGTGCCCCACGATCACCCAACCGCAACCCCACTCAAACAGCATGCTCGCCGATACCTCTCCCGTGTGGGCTCCGCTGTCGTGCGCGGAGCAGTCCTGACCGGCTAGACCACAGCCGTGGGGCAGATCAGAGCAGGCGCCCAGATAAGGATGGGGAGGTGCTATGGCGGCAACCACGTCGGGCGAAGGGGCGTATGCCAACGCGCGAGAAAAAGCATCAACCATCGTCAGGCTGCCATGCATTTTCCAATTACCAATGACGTACCGTTTGTTCATGTGGGCTCAGCACAGAATGACGCGCGGGAAGATACCAGACTGGACGCCTTCTCTCACCCTTTCTCAATGAGGCAATCGCTGTCAGCACCCCACTCAGCCCAGGAGCCATCGTATACAGCGACAGTCGAATGACCGAGCTCATTGAGCGCCAGCGCCAATATGCAGGCGGAAATACCGGATCCACAGGTGGTCACGACACTGGTTGCATCTTTGACGCCAACAGCGTCGAATAACTGTCGCAATTCCGCTAATGGCTTCAGGCCTTGCCCACCGTCCGCAACCAGGCGAGCGTAATGTAGATTCCGTGAGGTGGGAACGTGGCCTGGCCTTACCCCGGGTCTGGGCTCTGCCTCCTCTCCCGCGAAGCGCGCGGGAGATCGCGCATCGAGGATTAACGCATCGCCGGTCACCATCGCCGCTTGCACAAGCGCCTTATCCGCGACCCAATGCGACTGGTACTGGGCCGCCGCGAAGGCTGATTCTGATTCACCTGGCACCGCATCTCCGGATTCGACAGGACAACCAGCTGCACGCCATGCCGGGAATCCACCGGACAAAATACGCATCTGGTCGTGGCCGAACACACGGAACATCCACCAGGCTCGCGGCGCCGAAAACAGCCCCTTGTGATCATAGATAATGACCTGATCGTCACTACCCACTCCCAGCGCCCCAACTTGCCGCGCAAACTGTTCAGCTGTGGGCAACATATGCGGGCACGCATGATTTTCATCAGCAATGGCATCGATATCGAAAAACCGCGCTCCTGGAATTCGCGCCGCGACATACTCCTGATAGGGATCGCGCCGCTCGCCCGGCAGATACCACGAGGCATCCAGCACCTTCACATCGCCGCGCCCGAGGAGATCCCGGAGCTCTGAAACATCGATCATTGTCTGCGCTGTTGCCATGGGGACCCTCCGAGGGTGATACCTAAGACAAACAGGGTGCCCTCGCAGCGGCATCCCCGCCCCAAATGCATAAGTCTAATCGCCGCTCAGAGGCTTGAAAATGGCACAGAGGGGGGCGCTTCGATGCCGACGCTGTGCGAGAGTTGGTGATTTCCGCGACGCGGGGTTTCCAATCGTCGGCCGCTGCGTTCACAATAGCGTCCCATTTTAAGAACCCAGCATGAGGAGAACCCCATGGCCGCTACAACGATTGCCTGCGCAGACGGCTTTGAACTTGGCGCCTACGAAGCAATGCCCTCGGGCACGCCCAAGGGCGCAGTGGTGGTTATTCAGGAAATTTTTGGCGTGAATTCGCATATCCGCTCTGTCGTTGACGGCTATGCCGCCGAGGGTTTCTACACGATAGCACCGGCCATCTTTGACCGCCTAGAACGTCATGTTGAATTGGGCTACACCGAGGACGACATGGGGACGGGCATCGAGTTGGCTTTCCAGAAGCTCGACATGGCGCAGACCCTTGCCGACCTGCAAGCGACTATCAGCGCTGCATCACAACACGGGAAAGTTGGGGTTGTAGGCTATTGTTTCGGGGGCTTACTCACTTGGCTGTCCAGCTGCAATCTGAATGGCGTGGCCGCAGCTTCTGCCTATTACGGTGGCGGGATTCCCGACAACGCCGAGCTGACGCCAGCCTGTCCGATTATTCTTCACTTCGGTGAGCTCGACGCGCATATTCCTATGGACTCAGTCGCCGCTCTGCAAAGCAAACAGCCGGATCTGCCAGTACACGTCTATGCCGCCGATCACGGCTTTAACTGCGATCAACGTGGCTCGTATGACGCCGCTGCTGCCGCATTGGCAAAGGACCGCACGCTGGCGTTGTTTAACGCGGAGCTGGCTGACTGAGCACGTTAAAAATGCGCATCGGTATTATCGTTGGCAGTCACCGCAAGGACTCTCAGAGCGCAAAGGTAGGCAGATTTATAGCGTCTGCGCTGGAGCGACGCAGCGGCATCAGTCACTGGACGCTGGATTTGGGGAAGACACCCCTCCCCCTGTGGGACGAAGGGCTATTTAGTCAGGGCGAGCAGTGGTCTGAGCTTCCAGCGCTCAAGGCAAAGCTGGATGACAGCGATGGGTTTGTCATGATCGCGCCAGAGTGGCATGGGATGGTGCCTGCTGCACTGAAGAACTTCTTACTGCTGTGGGGCGCCGGGAGTGAACTGTCGCACAAACCCGCACTTCCCTGCGCGGTCTCAGCAGGCGGCGGCGGCGCTTATGTCATAACCGAGTTACGCATGAGCAGCTACAAAAACAACCGCTTGTGCTGGCTCCCTGAAAACCTCATTGCCCGGCAAGTCAAAACTATTTGCAATGAGGATGAGAGCCTAAACGAGGCAACTCAACAAACGGATTTCTCTGTGCGCTGCGAGTACACCATCGATTTGTTGATTGCCTATGCGAATGCTTTGCGAGACGTCAGGGCGCTCGGCATAGTCGACCACGAAACCTTCATGAATGGTGCGTAGTGTCCGCCCCTACTGATCGCTTAATGATCGGTATCCGCCGCCAAAAAAGATCAGTGGTGGTGCTTCCATTGATTCAAAAGCAACAACTTCGCCAACAATAATTTGGTGGTCCCCGCCGGGATATACCGAGAAGGTACTGCAACTGAAATGAGCGAGAGCGTCGATCAGCTGAGGCTCGCCCTGGGCGCCCGCCGTGAAGTGTTCCGGCAACGCCTCGTGCCCGCCCCGCTTAGCATAGTGTCCCGATAACCCAGCCTGCTCTTCGCGAAGCACGCTGATGCCAAAATGCTGGCACTCGGCATACGTTTGCAGATGGTCCGAGCTATTTTGAATGCTCCACAGCACGAGGGGCGGATCTAGCGAGACCGAGGAGAAGGAATTAACCGTCGTCGCCAACGGACCGCGCGCAGGGTCACTGACCGTCACCAGACAGACACCCGTGGCAAACTGACCCAATGTCTGCCGGAACGCATTTACATCCATCATCACTGCCCTTTTTTCTACTCTTTGTTACCGTGCTGTCTACTCTGCTGTTTCTCTCACGGCACGGACTTTACGCTCACTACCGATCAAGCCCACCCATCAAGATGTATTTGATCTCGAGGTAGTCATCGATCCCGTACTTCGAACCCTCGCGCCCTGAGCCCGATGCCTTAACGCCCCCAAAAGGGGCCATTTCATTAGAAATAATGCCCTCATTGATTCCGACCATGCCGTACTCCAAGGCCTCAGAGACGCGCCACACCCTGCCGATATCGCGCGTGTAGAAATACGCAGCTAACCCAAACTCGGTGTCATTCGCCAAAACGATCGCCTCGGCCTCATCGACAAACGAGGTTACGGGGGCCACGGGCCCGAAGATCTCATTGCGGAACACGGCCATATCCGGCGTGACACCGGTTAACACCGTGGGCATAAAGTAACAGGGACCGAGTTCAGAGCGCGTTCCGCCCAGCGCAAGGTGGGCACCCGCTTCAGTGGAAAGTCGAACCAATCGCTCTACGTCCTCTACGGCACCGACATTGACCAGCGGCCCTTGTTGCACCCCCTCTTCAAGGCCATCTCCCATCTTGAGGCCGGCGGTAGCAGTCACTAGCTTCTCCACGAATGCGTCGTGAATAGACGCCTGCACCAAAATCCGATTAGCGCAGACACAGGTCTGACCACTGTTGCGGTACTTGGATATCAGCGCGCCCTGCACCGCGGCATCGATATCTGCATCCTCAAAGACAATAAAGGGCGCGTTGCCACCCAATTCCATAGAGGTTCGCTTAAGTGTCGCGGCGCAAGCTTGCTCAAGACGAATACCGACCTCAGTTGAGCCGGTAAAGGTGAGCTTTCTGACCAACGCACTATCGGTAAGCGCGGGCCCAATGTCCGAAGACGAACCCACCACAACATTCAGTACGCCTGCGGGCACACCGGCGCGTTCGGCCAACTCCGCCATCGCCAGCGCGGACAAAGGTGTCTCGGACGCGGGCTTGATCACAATCGTGCAACCCGCCGCCAGCGCGGGGGCGGCCTTTCTCGCTATCATGGCATTGGGGAAATTCCAGGGGGTGATGGCGGCGACGACCCCCACCGGCTGCTTGATACACACCACCCGCTTATCACCCGAGGGCGCCGGAATGACGTCACCATCGATCCGCTTTGCCTGCTCACCGAACCACTCCATGAACGCGGCGCCGTAGGCGACTTCACCGCGGCTTTCGGCAAGCGGCTTGCCTTGCTCTGTGGTCATAATGACCGCGAGGTCCTCCTGATGCGCCATTATCAAATCAAACCAGCGGCGCAACACCTGAGCGCGGGACTTAGCGGACAAATTACGCCACGACGACATGGCCTGATGTGCCGCGGCGATCGCAGCCTCAGCGCCAGCACGCCCCACTGTGTTTACCTCTGCGATGGTCTGACCGGTCGCTGGATTGCTCACTGCGAGCGTGCCCGTCCCAGCCGCGTGCCATTGCCCGTCGATGTAACAAGCGGTTCTCAACAAAGTCGGGTCTGAAAGCTTCATTGCCATGGTTTTCACTCGGGGCCAAGACTTAGGCCCACCGTAACATCAATAAAATCCATGCGAAGGCATAGGGACCGTTCGCGATGGGTAATCACCGGCGGTGTAACAACGCACGCATCCTGCATTAATCCCGTGCACCGCGCCAGATCCATATGAGTGATAAAAAGCCGAGGCGCGCCCTCATCAAAGGTCACGTAAAAGGTAAGGAAATTCCGTGTACGTCTCTACTGCGGCTCTCGGATGGTGGTCTCACCGGAGACCCAGGCGGGTGCGATGAGGCGCCGCTTCCGGTCCGAAGCCAGCACCACTCCGGGCTCGTCTAGCGCTTTGCGATCCCACAGTTCACACGTCACCTGCTTGTGTTTTTGGTCTAGCCCCTCGCAATAGTTACTGTAGCGACAGAGCAATACCTCATCACCTCTACCCAGCCTTACCTTTTCAAACCAGTCAGGGTCAGCGAGCGCCTGACGTGCCAGTCCAACCACATCCGCCTTCCCCTGTTCAAGAAGCGATTCCGCCTGGTAGAAACTGTGGATACCGCCTGTAGAAATAATCGGGGTCTCATACCCAGCCTCTCTTACCGCGGCTCTAATCCGCCCTACGGGTTCGCTGTTCCGACCCCAGGGACCCTGTGCGTCAGACAGATAGGAAGGCATACACTCATAACCACTTTGACCGGTGTAGGGATAAGCGGCCCAACCGACCTTCGGCTGCTTGGCATCATCAAACTTCCCACCTCGGGACAGGCTCAAAAAATCCATACCTGCTCGAGCGAATTCGGTGGCAAAAAAGCAGGCGTCTTCGGCATCACTCCCAGTTGCAATAATTTCCTCACTCAGGAAGCGACAGCCGACGGTGTAATCATCACCGACCGCCGCCCTGACTGCCGCGTATACCTCGAGGGGCAAACGCACGCGCTGTTCCCGGCTCCCACCATATCCGTCGGCTCGGGTATTGGTTGCAGACAAGAAAGACGCCATTGTGTAAGCGTGAGCGTAGTGTAGCTCGATGCCATCGAACCCCGCTGCTCGCGCTCTTGTCGCCGCCTGACTGAAGAGCGCCGGCAAAATCACCGGCAACTCAGCGATCGTCGGCAAATGCACATCGGTAACGCGCTCCCGATAGCCTTGACGCAGGGTATCGAGCTCCCGTGGCGACAATACGTGCTCCAGTTCCGCGTCAGTCAGGGTGAGAAGATGCGCCCTTATCGCTTGCTCTTTCTCTCGCTCCATACCGAGCTGCCGCCGATGGGCCGCAGTTATCTCCAAGAAACGATTGAAAAAAGCATCCGGCTGGGGCCGTCGGCGGATGGCCAAAAAATCAATCAGCTGGATCAGCAATCGGGTCTCACCATCGCTGGCCTCATGAACCGCATTGGTCAATCGCCGCAGACCTGCCACGTATCGATCGTCGGAAATGCGTAATAGCGGCCCGCTGGGAATATCCCTGATGCCCGTTGCCTCAACCACAATCGCGCCCGGTTTGCCCGCAGCAAAGCGGGCGTACCAGTCGATCACGTCCTGCGTGACATCACCGTTATCACTTGCCCGCCAGGGCACCATGGCTGGAACCCAGGTGCGTTGCGCGAGATCAAGATTGGGAGCACATAGCGGTGAATAAAGCTGACTGCGCTTCGCCGCCTCCGCAGTAGGCCATTGCGCTACCGTGGTCTCATATTTAATGCGCTCAGGCGGTTTCCACATGGGCTAGCTCTCGATACGTGCCACGTCGGTCTTGATTTGCTTTAACAGCGACATCATCTGCTCAACGTCAGCGTCGGACAGATTTCCCAAACATTCAGTCACCCAGGATTCATGCGCTTTGGCCATTTCAGAAAAACGCTGCCGTCCTGAAGGCGTGAGGGTCACGCAAAACGCACGACGATTCCCAGGGACAGGCTCCCGGGCAATCAAGCCCTCTCCCTCCAATTGAGAAGCGATGCCCGACACATTGCCCCCAGAAACCATCATCCGCTGGGACAGGTCTCCCATTGTCAGCCCTTTCGGCTCGCGCGCTAACTGGGCCATCAGGTCGAATCTGGGCAGAGTAATTTCAAATTGCTTGCGGAGCCGGTTACGCAAATGCCGCTCAATCAAATTGGTACAGGTAAGCAATCGCAACCACAGCCTGACGGCATGATGATCGTCCTGTTCAATCCGAGACTCATGGTCCAGACTCACTTGAGCAGCTGTCGGATTCATACACTATTACTCACTTGGCAACACGCCATTTTAATATTTTAAACATAAAATGTTTACTCTATACTAGCGGAATGTTTTAGATATAAAACGTCCGAAGCCTCAGGTCACAATGGAGAGAATGAGTTGAAAGTCATCTGTCTAGGCGGTGGACCCGCCGGCTTATATCTGGGAATCAGTCTTAAGCTGCGGGATCCTGCTCACGAAATCGAGATCTACGAGCGTAACAAGCCCGACGACACCTTCGGCTGGGGAATTGTCTTTTCGGATCAAACCGTCGACAACATCACGGCAAACGACCCTGTGAGCGCCCAACGCATCGTCGACGAATTCATTCACTGGGATCTCATCGACTGCCACGTATCGGGAGAGGTAGAGCGCTCGGGCGGGCACGGTTTCATTGGTCTCGGTCGAAAACGCTTTCTGCAGCTGCTCCATGAGCGGGCACGGGAGCTGGGGGTAGGACTGCACTTTGAGCAAGAGGTCGAGCTGGACGACATCAACACTCGCTTCGCCGATGCGGACCTCATCGTAGCCAGCGACGGGCTCAACTCCAAAATCCGCAACACCTATCGGGAAGAGTTTGGCTGCACGATTGAAACGCGACCGAACAAATTTGTGTGGCTGGGAACCCACCAAACCTTTCGGGATGCGTTCACCTTTATTTTCGAGCGGACCGAGCAGGGTTGGATTTGGGCTCATGCCTATCAGTTTGACGACAGCACCTCGACATTTATTGTCGAGACAACGCCAGAGGTATATGACGCATTGGGCTTCGACACGATGTCACATGAAGAAAGTGCCGAGATCTGCCGCAAGATTTTCGAAAAATACCTCGATGGTCACTCGTTGCTAACGAACTCTGCGCACATTAGAGGCTCAGCCTGGATCAACTTTCCCGCCGTCTATTGCGACAACTGGATTAAAGACGATCGTATTGTATTGATCGGCGACGCCGCCCACACCGCGCATTTCTCCATCGGCTCTGGAACAAAATTGGGGCTGGAAGATGCTATCTCTCTGGCACACCACCTCGACAGCGGAAAACCCATCAGCGTTGCGCTAAAAAACTATCAGGAAGAACGTAAGATTGACGTGCTACGACTTCAAAATAGCGCCCGTAACGCAATGATTTGGTTTGAGAATGTGCCGAGGTACATTGATGCATTTGACCTAAAACAGTTCAACTACTCGATGCTGACGCGCAGCCAGCGGGTCAGCCACGAAAATCTTCGTCTGCGGGACAAAAACTGGCTCGATTCGATGGAAACGCACCTGGCGCAGCGACATCTTGGCCCGGCTGCGAACGACCCCCTACCCCCCATGTTTCTGCCTCTCTCTCTGCGAGAAATGACTTTGCAAAATCGCGTTTGCGTGTCGCCGATGTGTATGTACAGCGCTACCGACGGGCTGCCTGATGACTGGCACCTCGTGCACTACGGTGGTCTGGCAAAGGGTGGCGCGGCGCTGGTGTATACGGAGATGACCAACGTCAGTGCTGATGGCCGGATCACTCCCGGATGCACCGGCATCTGGAGCGATGCACACACTGACGCCTGGCGGCGCATCACCAATTTTGTCCATCAACATACCCACGCCAAAATGGCAATTCAGATTGGTCATGCAGGCCCCAAAGGAGCGACTCTGGAGCCGTGGAAATGGGACCCGAAAATCCTCGATGAGCCCCTCCCCGAAAGCGAGCAGTGGCCGCTGCTCTCTGCCAGCGCAGTGCCATTCGACACTTACAGTCCCGTGCCCCGAGCAATGACTCGCGATGATATGGATAGCGTTTTGGAGCAGCACGTGGCTGCGGTGCACCGCGCGCAAGCGGCTGGATTCGACATGATCGAGATGCACGCAGCGCATGGCTATCTGCTCTCCTCTTTCATCACGCCGGTGCTGAATCACCGCGACGATGAATATGGCGGATCTCTCGAGAATCGGCTGCGTTACCCGCTGGCGGTCTGCCGCGCCATGAGAACTGCCTGGCCCAGCGAAAAACCGATGTCGGTGCGTATCTCCGCTCACGATTGGATGGGCGACGCCGGCATCACTGAGCACGAAGCGCTGCTCATCGCGCAGGCGTTTGTCGATGCCGGTGCTGACATCATCAACGTGTCAACAGGACAAACCAGCCATGCCGCTCAACCTCAGCCAGGGCGCATGTTTCAGACGCCGCTATCAGACATTATTCGCAACGACGGCAACATACCCACCATTGCCGTGGGAAACATCTACGAAACTGATCATGTGAACAGCATTATTGCTGCGGGGAGAGCAGATCTGGTTTGTCTGGCGCGCCCGCATCTTGCCGATCCGAATTGGACGCTGCACGCTGCAGCAGAATTGGGTTATCGGGGTCCGGGCGCAGTCGAGCAGCACCAGTACTTTTTAGGCCATCGGCAGGCCTACACACTGGCAGAACGGGAACGCGAGGCAGCCTCATGAGTCGGCACGTATTGGTCACGGGCGCCGGTACCGGCATCGGTGAGGCTGTTAGTCGCCAGTTGCACGCCGACGGGTGTCGGGTCTCGCTGGTCGGGCGACGTCCTGAGCCCCTGGCGGCGCTATCAGCCTCTCTCGGCGAAAATGCCTACGCAGTCGCTGGCGACGTCACCGATAGGAGCAGCATAAGCTCCGCTTTTGCCTCCGCCAGAGAGCGCTTCGGCAGTATTGAAATACTGGTGAACTCCGCCGGCATGGCCCCAACGGCACCCTTTCATCGCGTAGATTTCGCAGACTGGCAGCGCACGATGGATGTTAACGTCAACGGCGTGTTTCACTGCTCCCAGATCGCGCTAGAGGATATGCTGGGCGCCGGCTGGGGCCGCATCATTAATATCGCCAGCGTCGCCTCACTGCGGGGATTTCCCTACGTCAGCGGCTACTGCGCTTCCAAACACGCCGTTTTGGGCATGACGAGGGCGGTGGCACTGGAGGTTGCGACGCAAGGCGTTACCGTGAACGCAATCTGCCCTGGATATGTCGATACTGATATCGTACGGACAGCGATTTCAGAGATTGTGGCCAA
>Ga0181556_1001024_pt1 | contig 29129 bp, 20 predicted proteins | sample 011ome_14_FD_148651 | JGI IMG/M metagenome (GOLD analysis project Ga0181556, IMG submission 148651) | Coastal salt marsh microbial communities from the Groves Creek Marsh, Skidaway Island, Georgia - 011505AT metaG (spades assembly) | ecosystem: Environmental > Aquatic > Marine > Intertidal zone...
GGGTTCGCAAGAATTTATTTCTACTTTTTGATCAAGATTATTTACCGTAGCTGGAATAATGCAGAGACATATCCAGTTCCTTGCAGGTGATAAATTCAAGCAATACGGCCTGACCATTTTCTGTCGCTTCAATGCCTCTTTTCAGCGCGGCAACTATGTCATTAGGGTCGGTGATACGTTCTCCATAACCACCAAAGGCTTTTGCCATGTCGGCATAATTACCTCCGATATCCGTAGAGCGATATTTTTCTGTAGACACTTCCATAATTGGCAATTCCATTGCCATGCAAAAATTATTAAAGAGAATGGAAAGTATCGGAATGTTCTCTCTCACCGCCGTCTCAAAATCCATGCCGGTAAATCCAATCGCAGCATCTCCCCAAACATTGATACACAGATGATCAGGGCGAGCCAGCTTGGCTCCCATCGCCAGCGGCAAACCATAGCCCAGCTGCGTGGTTTTTCCCCAGCCAATATAGGACAGGGGCGCTTCGCTTTCCCAAAATGGGACCAGCTGGTCGCGGGGGCTACCGGCATCATGGGTGATAACCACTTTCTGCTTGTCTACCAGCTTGTTGAGCTCATAAATAACCCGATAAGGAGTCATTGGCGTCTGATCGGAAGTCAGCTTGGGCAGCCACTGCGCCATCCAGGCATCCTTCACTTTTTTGATTGCTGCCGGCACAGAATCCTTGCGGCCCTCTGCCTTGGCCAGATCCAGGGTTTTTAGTTCATCTATTAATGCGCGCAGGGTCAGTTTGGCATCCCCAATCAAACCAATTTCTGCTGGTACATCCTTGTTCAGATCCATCGGATCCAGAGTCGCATGGATCACTTTTTTATTGTCTGGCATGCGTGTACCAAATGAAGTTATGGCAAAGCTGCAGCCAACACCAAAAATCAGATCGGCTTCATTGATGAAGTGATAAACCGCCTTTGGCGTCGCATGCCCGCCGGAGCCAATACTCAGGGGATGGGTTTCATTGAAGGTACTTTTGCCTTCCAGACTGGTAGTAACCGGTACATTCAGAAGTTCTGCGATTTCCTTCAGCTCGTCCCAGGCCTTGGCATAATTAATTCCCTGGCCGGCATAAATCACCGGTTTATCCGCCGCTGCCAGTTCTCTGGCCGCTGTCTTGATGGCATCAATTTCAGGGCTGGATTTTGTTTTGTAACTTGGAACGTATGAAGAGATGTCCGCCTCTTCCTTACAGGCGTCCCAGGGGATTTCGACCAGTACAGGGCCAGGCCTGCCATTGCGCAACTGGGTAAAGGCACGGCGCATGATGTTGTGCACTTCGGCGCCGGAGGTTATCGGCTCCGCCCATTTGGTAATGTGCTTCATATTAAGGGTGGAATTAAAATTGGGGTAATAATTGGCCAGCCTGCGCTCGTAACCGGCGGGCATAATAAGTACCGGCACAGATTCGCCAAAGGCCTGGGCAACCCCGCCAAAAGCGTTCTCCGCTCCTGGTCCATGCTGCATGACAAACACGCCAATTTCTTCACCGGAAGTCATTCGACTCAGCGCATCAGCCATATGCACGCCGGTTCTTTCCTGGCGCACGATAATGGTTCTGATATCTTCTTCTGCGGCAGCTTCAATGATGGGATTCAAGGGGTAAGCAAACAGATATTTTATTCCCTCAGCTTTGAGAATCTTGGCGATCGCTTTTGGTACGAGCATGTAAGACGTCCTTAGTAATTCTGGTTATTGGAATTCTTAAAAAAATTTAATACAACAATTTTATACAACATTCTATACAACAAAGCGCAGTCAATGCTGCGCTTATTAAATCCTGATTGCTTTTATTACGAATGATTTATAAGGCTTTTTATTGTGGTTGATAATGCCAGAGGCAAACAGCTGCTTATACTATCGTTATTTGCAGGTTTTAAAAGTGATAAATAATTACTGAAAGAAACTGTCGTAGGCTATTTTCGAGAACGACTCGTTATTCAGAAAACCCTCTGGATAGTCTCTTATCGGTATTGACGCGGTAATCTGTTCCAGCGACATACCAGCCTTGATTCCTTCGTACACCCTGTCACGAATCACCTCCAGCATGGATACGTAATCGACCATATCCTGACGACTGGATAACTCACCATGACCGGGAATAATTTTTGTCCGCTCATCCGCCATGGCAATAATTTCATGCATCACCCTGATCATGCCATTCAGGTTGCCGCCATTTGGCACATCTATAAATGGCAGGCCATAGCGGACGAAAACATCGCCGGTATGGATTACATTTGCTTCCTCAAACTTCACGATGGCATCGCCATCGGTATGTCCTGGTCCAAAATGTCTGGCATGCAGGGTGTGCCCGTTGTAATGCAAGGTAATTGAATCGGTAAAGGTGATTTTGGGCAGGCCGTCAACGCTGTAGGCATTTTGTTGTACGTTGACCACCTGCAGGAAATTGTCTTGAGTCATGCGCAACCTGGCATTTTCCTGCGAGACAATGATGGCACCAGCCGCACCAAAATTTTCGTTGCCGTCGGTATGGTCATAGTGAAAGTGTGTATTGAACACAAACTGAACGTCCTCATTAGAATATTCTGCAATTGCTGCCTTGATCTTTTCTGTCAGCGGCGCAAACTGATCATCAATAATGAACACGCCATCCTCGCCAACGCTGAGCCCGATATTGCCACCGGAGCCTTCCAGAAAATAAATCCCCTCGCTAACTTCGTTTACGCCAATTTCAATGGCATCGAAGTCATCCTGGGCAAAAATACAGAGCGGAGTAATAAGCAGACTCATCGCAATCTTTTTGATCATCGTTTTTTCCTTGATTAATTATTCGTTGTTGCTGCGTTTGCTTCCAGCAGGGAAGTATAGGGCAGGATGCCGCCGTGACCACCGACAATCTGCGTTACTTCCAGCTCCAGTTCCTGCAGCGCATTAAACAGCGCTGTGGCATCCGGACCGGGGCCACCAAAAAACAGGTCACTCTGGAACAGGATGCCGTCCGCTTCTACGAAAGCCAGTACTTTAGGGTTAACGTGAGGTATTGTTTCAACTTCATATAAATACAGGCTTTGATCGCCATTACTAATTTCTGTCATGCCGCTGAATAGCTCAACCTGCCCTACCTCAACACCGGCAGCGACCCTGAGTGCCAGGGCATCCGGCGGATTACTGTGTGGAGACTCGATAATGGCCCGAATTTCATCTTCATGTCCGGCAGCTGTGAGCACACTGGCGCCTGCCGCGGCCAGTCCGCGTAAACCACCGGTATGATCATAATGAGGGTGAGTGGGGATTACATATCGAATAGGCTTGCCTATATTGTCTTCAATCAGGCGCTCCAGAGTCATTGATTGCGCTTCGGTATAAGGCCCTTCAATGATGGCAACAAAGTCAGGAAACTCCACCACCATACTGTGATGGGAGAACGCCACCACATGAAAAACAGTTTCCGAAACCTGATTCCATTGCAGAGGCGCCCAGGCTTGTGCAGCTACAGCCTGATCAGCCTGTTGCGTGATATCTTCAGGCACAGTAAAAACAGCCAGTGCAGAAGGGTCATTAATACGAATTTCCGTGTAATTCATTGAGGAATAGGCCTGCCCGTCCTTGATGATCTCATGACGAAAAGGCAGCATGACTTCCCCTACTGGCCGATAATCACTGTAGCGATATTCTGCATCCACATCACCCAGCATGGTTTCGGTGTCCAGCGCCGTGAAACCTCCCAGCAAACCGGTCTCCTGATCGATCATGATTGTGATCTGTTCCGAGTTCAACAATGTGTCTATTGCCCAGTGAGGACGACTATTAAAGCTGACTTGACGGGCTGTCTGTCCCTGCGACGCTCCATCTGCGGCTATGGCGATAGAAACAGGATTTCGACGCAGCAGCATTTCAGGGGTGTTCTGAGTAGCCCAGCTGAAAAGACCATTCACCGAAGTAGCAATATTCGGACGCCCTTCTGTAGTCGCCCAGCCAATTTTTTGTCCCTGCCAGGTTGTTAAGGCCTCGGTACGGTGTTGACTGAACCCTTCTCCAACCACAACATCATTATCAAAAGCCGCATGGCCTGAAACGAAATCGATAGTTTCTGTCACCCCTGACAGGCTTGCATCAGGGTCCATGCCCCCGGTGACCGGAATCTGCCCCAGCCGGTTTCTTGTTCCATTGCCGAACATAACAATAGAGTTAATATTACGCAGACTCGCCAGCCCTCCCATATTGGCAAGCATAGTCTCCACGACAGTGCGAGCCGCAGGCCCGGTATCAGCAGTATCACTGGTCTGCTGTTCATTGCAGGCAAATAAAAATAACAAGCTTGTAGCTAACAGGAAGGTCTTGATTTTTTCTGTATTCATCATCGCGAAACTCTGGAAAGACAGTAACCTCAACACACTCACACTCTGGTTTGTATAAGCACTGCCTTTTTATACTGTGTATCTGTTTATGCTTAGTATCTGTTTATACTGTGTCACTGCACAGATTGCATTTACCCTGTTGCATGCTGGCTGCTTGCCTGAAAAATCAGCCTGGCTTTGCTGTGTAAATCTCCTGCCCGATTTTCTTTCCGGTTTGCTGTTCTGGTCAGTCATTATCCTGTTTTCAGGCAAGGCCGATTGAGCATAAACCAGCAAGCAAAGCAGGGCAACATGAGGCCAAAATTGTGTCAGCATTATGAACTTTAACAGGCCGGTTCAGGAGCCTTCTGATCGGGGATGGCATTTTTTTAACAAACATGATTATATGACTGCCCCCTTTGTGATACGGCATCTGCAGAGGGATAGCGAGTTTGAGTTCAATCATTTATTTCGTTTACGATCGACTCTCAGAAGACGTTAATTACCCTTTATCTATTCTGTCGCAAGAACCAGCTCAAAATGAAATGGAATTTTTATGGTCTTATCCATAATAAGAGAAACTTCAAACCGTTGTTCTTCAATTCGAAGTACTTCCAGGCAAGTCCAACTAAGCCTAACCGAGTCTAGAAAAGTATTGGCAGCATGATCGAATTATTCTTTAAATATCCCCGATCAGTATTCAATGACAGTGAATTCATTTTTGCCAGCGGCTGGCCGTTATGGATCATTGCTGTGCTTGTGCTTGCCTTTTTCGTCACGCTGCTTGTAATAATGGCGCGACGACCAGGCAATATGAAGGGATATCAGCTTGGCGCCATCGGGTTTATTCAATTATTAATGCTCGCTGTGGTGCTGATTGTGGTCTGGCAACCGGCGCTGGTTTCAGAGCGCTTGCTCAGTGGCGAAAACGCTGTAGCCATCATGCTGGATACTTCCGGCAGTATGACTTTCAATGAAGGTGGCTCCACCAGAATGGATCAGGCGCAAGCCCTGCTCACCCCTGACTCGCTTGCAGACATAGCCAATATTTACAATATCCTGCCCTACGGTTTTGCTGATAACGCCAGTACCATGGATGCTTTTTCGATCCTGCCTGAACCCGGTACAGCAACCAACCTGGGACAGTCCGTGTTACAGACTTTGCGTCAGGCAACCGGGGCCTCACTGGGAGCGGTAATCCTGATCAGTGACGGCGCAGATAACAGTGGCGCAATTTCCCAGGCTGAATTAAGCGAGATTGCGAGTTTTGGCGTCCCCATACATAGCGTTGGTATCGGTCGCGAAAACATTCCTGAAGACCTGGAACTCAGTGAGGTACTGTTACCGGAAAAAGCCCTGCCCGGCACCACCCTTTCAGCCAGGGTCGCGATTCGACATGACCAGGGCGGCAGTGCCAGGGTCAAGGTCTATGATGGCGACACCTTTTTGACCACCCAGGACATCGTGCTCGGAAACGATCAGAACATGACGCTTGCGTTTGTGGATATCGAAGTGCCTGAACCGGGCCAGCTTGACCTCCGCTTCACCCTTGACCCCATTAATAATGAAAGCAATCTGGCCAACAACATGCGCTCAAGAGTGGTGGATGTGGAAGAAAGCCGTTACAAGATTTTATATGTAGAAGGTGAGCCACGCTGGGAGTACAAGTTTCTACAACGGGCACTCAATGATGACCCCAGCATACAGTTATCCACCCTGCTCAAGGTGACGCCCAATAAATATTATCGCCAGGGCATTGAAAGCCCTGAACAGCTGGAGAATGGCTTTCCTGAAGAGCGCGCCGAACTGTTCAATTACGACGCCCTTATTATTGGCAGCCTGAATGCCGCCGAGCTTAGTAGTGAGCAGCAGGCCATGATTCGTGACTTTGTCAGTGATCGTGGTGGCAGCCTGATGATGCTGGCAGGACTCAATGGTCTGGGCCTTGGCGGCTGGGGCGAAACTGTCGTCAACGAAATTCTGCCATCGCGACTGAATGCGGATAATGCTGCATTTGTGCGTGAGAAAGCCCCGGTCACCCTCACCGATAGCGGACGACTGGCACCGATGCTGCAATTCAGCGACAGTGAATCGGAGAATGAACGACTCTGGGCCGAATTACCTGAAATAGCTGATCATCAGCAGCTTGGCCCCTTACGTCCGGCAGCAACCACCCTGTTGGGCGTTAATGTTGAAGGCCGTATTCAGCCCTTACTGGTCACCCAGCCTTACGGAAAAGGCCAAAGTTATATTCTGGCCACCGGCGGTACCTGGCGCTGGCAAATGAGCCTGCCGGTTGCCGATATGCGCCATGAAACGTTCTGGCGTCAGCTTACCCGAGGGCTGGTAGCCAATTCCCCCCGGCCTTTCGAGCTCACCAGTCGTGTGCAAAATGAAGAGATTAGTGTACGCGCACAGGTACGTGATCCGGATGCTGAGGAAAACCAGGGGCTGGAAATTTCTGCCGTGGTGTCCTCCGAAAACAGTGACGTGGTCAGTCTGGATTTACAACCGGTTGCCGGTCAGCCTGGTGTCTACGAAGCGTCCTTCGCGCCAAACCAGACCGGGCTTTACAGTATTGAAGCGATTTCGCGAGTAGGTGAAAGCCTGGTCAGCGCAACAACAACGGCGGTCCGTTATGACGAGGGCCAGGAAATATTCAATGTGCGCCAGAACCGCTCCTTGCTGGAACGAATCTCACTGCTTACCGGTGGGCAATACTGGAGCCCTGAACAATGGGATGAAATCCCTGAAGCTATTTCCTATTCAACTGCCGGTATCACCGAACAGCAGATTAGCTACCTGTGGGATGCGCCGTTCTTTTTCCTTTTATTAATATTGTTGAAAACTGCGGAATGGTTGCTCCGACGGCATTGGCGCACCATTTAAAAGCCTATTGAGAGGGTTATGAACAAATCAATCACATCCCTGTTTATTGCAACTGTTGCCATGATAGCCACTGTGATGCCTACATCCGTGCAAGCCGCGCTCTACGTCACTATCGTTCAGGGACTGGGAGGCATGCCCGAGTTCGACAGTGCCTTTACCGATCAGGCTGGCAAGATTCGTGAGGCATCACTTACTCTGGCAGAAGAATCACAGGTCACTTCTCTTACCGGGGACAGCGCCACACGCGATGCCCTGCTGAGTCACTTCCAGACTCTGGCTGCGGCCATGACTGATGACGATCGTGTCGCCATTTACCTGGTTGGCCATGGCAGTTATGACGGGGAGCAGTATAAATTTAATATTCCTGGTCCTGATATCACCGATACCGATCTGGCCGATATTATGGACAGCTTTCCGGGGCAAAATCACTTCCTGGTTAATACCTCCAGTACCAGTGGCGCCATTCTTGAGGGGCTTGAAAGTGAAAACCGCATCATTATTACTGCGACCCGTAATGGTAATGAGAAAAATGCCACCGAGTTCGGGCCCTTCTTTGCCACTGCCCTGACCAGCGAAACTGCCGACCTTAACAAGAATAATAATGTCAGCATTCAGGAAGCATTTGATTTTGCCGAGCGCAGTGTCACTGAATTTTTTGAATCTTCCGGCAAACTGGCGACAGAGCACGCACAGATCCGTGGCGAAGGCGCCGCCAGCTTTACTCTCGCGCGGGTTCAGGCGGTGGAACTTTCCGATGACAATCCCCGTATAAGTAATTTACTTACCAGACGACTCGAGCTGGACGCAGAAATAGAGTCATTACAATTACGCCGCAACGAATTCACCAATAGCGAATATATCCAGCGTTTACAGGCGCTCATTCTGCAGTCTGCAGAAGTCAGCGAAGAGATTGAAACGCTGCGGGAAAGCTCTCAGGCAGATGTTGAATAAGGCTATACATAAAATCCTTCCCCACACGACTGTTACCAACAAAACAGTCACAGTGAGCTTATGCCTGGCTTTTCTTTTGCCGTCTTTGTCGGCCAATACTTTTGCCCGCGATCATTTATACGGGGCACTTGAGAATGAAGCCCTTCTGCAGTGCGACACTCTGTCCTGGAGTGGTGAATCTGCTGAGGCGAGAAACTGCTATGCCAGCCTCAATAGCCTTCAACATCCACCGCAGATCCGTGCAGAAGCATTCTGGGCTCTCGGTGACCTGCAAAGTGCAAATACCCAGTTCAGGGATGCAATCAGTCAATTTCCTGAAGACCCCATGGTACGTATTCGCTGGGGCGAACTTTTCATGGAGACTTACCAGTACCAGGAGGCCTTTAATCTGTTCAGCGAAGCCCTTGAACTGGACCCGCTTAACTCATGGGCTCACATGGGCGCAGCCTCTGCCCTGAGTGAAGGCGGCGATCCCGAGGTTCTGAATCGTCATCTATCCACTGTGATGGAAGAAGGGCTTGCCCCCCATGGGGCCAGGCTACGGGCCATCATGATGACGATCCGCTCTCTATTGCAGGGGGATCGCTATGATGAAGCGCTGAACTCCCTGAATGAAGCGTTCGAGTTTGCCAGTGATGAATCGCTTCCAAGCATGGAGCTGAAAGCCCTGCGCGCCGCCTATGCCTTTATGACACGAGAAGAACATGAAAGCTGGATAGCAGCTGCATTAAGCGAAAGCCCTGCCTACGGTGACGCTTATTTTATTCCAGGCTACTTTGCCACAATCGTTCGGCGCTATAAAGAAGCAGGTGACTTTTTTAAACAGGCGGTTGAACTGCAACCCGATCATTGGGAAGCGCATATCTATCTTGGACAGAATTATCTGCGCCTGAACAACATTAATGATGCCATTCGCCACGTAAATATTTCCTATGAGGGTGACGCCTTCAATCCGATGACCGTCAACATGTTGCGTCTGCTGGATACTTTTAATGAAGACTTTGTTGCTATCAGTTATCCGGATCCTCCCGTCGGCCCCTTGCCAGAATTTATACTGCGCCTGCATCGCGAGGAAACCGACGTATTACAGAACTATGCAAAGAAACTTTCAAAGGACAGCATCGATCTGTATTCGGCGCGCTATAATTTCACGCCGCGGGAACCCATCATTGTAGAAATTTATCCCAATCATGAAGATTTCGTGGTGCGTTCCATCGGTATGCCCGGTGTTGGCATACTGGGTGTCACCTTTGGTTATCTGTTTGCCATGGATTCGCCCACCGGTCATCCCGAGCAGAGTTATCATTGGGGAACGACCCTGTGGCACGAGATGGCCCATGTCTTTACTCTGGAAGCGACCAATCATTTTGTTCCGCGCTGGTTCAGTGAAGGTATTTCCGTTTACGAGGAATGGCGTACCGGCCCGATTCCAGGCCGCAAAATTCCCACTGATGTCCTGCAGGCCATGGCAGAAGGCAAGTTCATGCCAATCTCGGAACTGGATGATGGCTTCATGCGTCCCACCTATCAGGGGCAGGTCATTGTTTCCTATATGCAGGCAGGCCTGATTTTTGATTTCATCGACCTGGAATACGGCTTCGAAAAAATTGTCGACATGCTTTACCAGTTTAATGAAGGCGCCACACCGGTTCAGGCCATTGAAAATAGCCTGGGCATTAGTGATAAAGAGTTTGATCGTCACTTTAAACAGTTTATTGATATTGAATACGGACCCTTGCTCAGTGGCCTGGGTGTCTGGATGGAAGACATGCGCGTCAGTTACGCAGCACTCGGGGAAGAAAAATGGGATGAGGCGCTGGCCGCGGCAGAGCGAGCCGTGTTCACCTATCCCGATTATGTTGAAAATAATAGCGCCTATATTGTTATTGCCAGAGTAAGCAGCCAACTTGGTAATCACGAGGAAGAGTTTCAGGCCTTGCAGTCTTTCTGGCAGAAAGGCGGTTATTTACCAAGCGCCCTGTTAAAACTGGCAGACTACTATCTTGAGCGGGATATGAAAGCAGAGGCAGAGGCTGTTCTTATGGATACCAACTATGCTGACCCCTTCATTGAGAATCTGCACGTGACCCTGGGCGACCTCTATATGGAGACACAGCGCCCCGCACAGGCACTGGAAGAATATGAAGTACTGCTGGCGCTTGATCCTCTGGACAAGGCCTCAGCCAACTATCGCATTGCCAATGCCTACAACGCACTGGACAATGCAGAGAAGACAATGGAATACCTGATGACAGCGCTGGATATAGCGCCACAATACAGGCCAGCCCAGCAACTGTTATTAGAGATGAGCAGGACACAAAACTGATCCGGAAAAAATTTCAGATAAAACCTACAAAATTTAAAGAGTGAACCACAGGAACAAGTTATGAGTGAAAACGTGAACGATACCTTTGATACGGAAGAAACCCGCGAACTGGTAAAAGCTTTCCAGACTGCCAATAGCAATATCCGTGAGCAGATTGCCGGGACTATTATTGGACAGCAGCAAATAGTCGATAACCTGCTTATCACGCTTTATGTCGGTGGACACTGCCTGATTACCGGTATGCCCGGAACCGCAAAAACCCTGTTGGTTCACACGCTGGCCTCGGCGCTGGGTCTGACCTTCAAGCGAATTCAGTTTACCCCTGACCTGATGCCCGGTGACATCACCGGTACCGACATGGTTGAAGAAGACCAGAGCACGGGAAAACGTGAATGGCGCTTCGTTCCTGGCCCGGTTTTCACCAATGTACTATTGGCCGACGAAATTAACCGCACGCCACCAAAAACACAGGCTGCCCTGCTTGAAGCCATGCAAGAAAAAACCGTTACTGTACGCGGACAACTGCATCGTCTGGACAAACCTTTCCTGGTTCTGGCAACCCAGAATCCTATCGAACTGGAAGGCACCTACCCATTACCGGAAGCCCAGCTCGACCGTTTCCTGTTTAACGAAATTCTGGGTTATCTGTCACCGGAAGAAGAAGTGGCGGTACTGGATCGCTTTACCCGACGCGTAGACATGCCTGAAGTGAAAGCCTGTACCAGCAGCGAGGAAATCATGAAATTCCAGTGGCTGGTGCGCCAGGTACCCATTTCAGAATCGGTTACCCGTTATGCTGTAGATGTGGTCAGGGCAACCCGCCCCTCGGATCCACTGGCCACGGAGATGGTTAAAAAATATATCAACTTTGGTTCCAGTATTCGTGCTTCCATGAACCTGGTACTGGCCGCCAAGGCACGCGCTCTGATGGAAGGTCGCTACCATGTGACACCTGAGGATATTAAAGTGCTGGCAACGCCTATCCTGCGTCACCGTGTGTTGCCTAATTACTATGCAGAGTCCGATGGCATGACGGTGGACGATATCCTCGCCAGCATGCTGAATGATCTGTCTGCGCCTGCTGAAGCCGCTTAAGCAGAACAATACGAAAGGAAAAACGGACTAACTGATGAGCCTGACCCATACTGATAACCGCAAAGCCCAGACCCGGCTGCTCGACCCGGCAGTGCTTGCCAGCATGTCCAATCTGGAACTGGTGGCAAAAGCTGTGGTTGAAGGTTTTGTTAATGGCCTGCACCGGTCGCCCAAGTTTGGATTTAGTCAGGAATTTGTCGAGTACCGGGAATATAGCGAAGGCGACGACCCGCGCTATATAGACTGGAATGTATACTCACGAACCGACCGCACCTATATCAAACGCTTTATGGGTGAAACCAACAGCCACCTCATGCTGTTGCTGGACACCAGTGCTTCCATGGGCTTTGGCGCAAAAACCAAAACCAGTGGCCCGTCCAAACTTCAGTATGGCAAATACCTGGGCGCGAGCCTGGCTTATCTGGCCTCCCGTCAACATGATGCCGTTGGTGTTATGTTGTTTGATGACGAGGTCATTGATTACCGTCCACCTGCCAGTAAACCCGGTTCCCTCCAGGGTGTGATTCACACGCTGGATAAAGCCGAAGCATCAATGGGTACCGACATCAATAAACCCATGACCCGCTTTCGTGAACACGTGAAAAAGCGCGGGCTGGTAGCCGTCATCTCTGACTTCTACTGTGATGCTGATGAACTTTTGGAACAGATTCGACCGCTGGCCATGCATGGGCAGGATGTAATCATTTTTCACCTTCTGGACCCTGATGAACTGGATCCGCAGATCAAACAATCAACACTTTATGAAGACATGGAAACCGGTCAGGCCGTCGAAGTGGAACCAGGTTATATGGCAAAAGCCTACCGGGAAAAAATCCAGCAACACATCAAGACTATCGAGGAAGCGGCCAGTGGTATTCGCGCTGACCATGTGCTGATCAATACCGCTGATCCTCTGGATCGAGCCTTGCACAACTATTTAACCTTCAGAGAAAAGAGAGGCTGATTCGTGGCATTAATAGCTCCACTTTTTCTACTGGGACTTCTGGGTATTGGCTTGCCAATCTGGCTACATCGCCTTGAAACCCAGGTTACTGAACGTGAACAATTCAGTACTGCCATGTTTCTGGAGCCCGCCAAAAAACGCATCCATGTGCAGCGTAAACTTAAATACCTGCTGCTTATGGCTCTGCGTATTCTGTTTTTCCTGATTCTGGTGCTGGCATTTACGCGTCCGGTATTTTTCACCCCCCCTGCGGCGCTTGTCACTGAAGACACGACACACCATGTCATCGTTGTGGATACCTCTTTCTCAATGCAGGAAGGCGCCAGCTTTGCCAGTGCCGTGGAAGCAGCAAGAGACATTGTCAACACTATGGATGAGGATGAGGTGGCAAGCCTGTACACGGCTTCTTCAGGGGTTACTACAGTAGTCCCCGTCACAGATGACAACAATGTCCTGATTCAGGCCTTGAGCAGCCTGTCGCCGGATAATGGGAAACTGGATCTTGGCATCATGGTGACCACGATGAATACCCTGATCGAGGAGAGCCAGGCTAATTTCATCATGCACTTCATTAGTGATTATCAACAAAGCGGCCAGGCGGTTCGTTTTGCCGACATGATTCCCGATGTAATTAATGGCCGGCCGGTCACTCTGGATATTGTCCAGATCAGAACAGAGAACGTCCCCAACTGGCTCGTGGATTCAGTACTCGTGAATGCTCGTAATAGTCTTGAAGTTGGTATTCGCGGCCTGGCCAGTGAAGACGATATGGCTGAAAGATCCGTTATTTTAGCTATCAACAATGTTGAGCAGCAGCGTCAGGACATCACTCTTGCCGGTGACGGTAATACTCTTGTGGATTTTGAAAACGTGATCTTTGAGGAAGGTGATAACCGAATAGATATTCAGTTGTTACCAACTGATTCACTGCCCGGTGATGACGTCAGATACACCGTGTTTGACAACTCTCCGCCAGCACCGGTGTTGTTGCTCACAGCAAACACCCAATCCCTTGGCGTCACCTATATTCGAGCCGCGCTTGAAACTGCGCCAAGAGGCTATGAAGTCATCACACAAACAATCGATGATCTGGATGCACGAATCCTGCAGCGCTATCCCTGGATTGTGATTGAAGATATCGGTGCCATAAATACAAGTCTGGCGAATACAATCAATGACTATATCAGTGGTGGTGGAGCCGTGCTGGCAGCAGCCGGAGAAGCCAGTCTTGGTCTTGATACAGTGCCTGTGCTGGGGCTTCAGGTTGGCACTGCCCGCCCAGGTCGTGAAAGCCGTAATCCAATCACCATGATCGATAGCAGTCATCCCGTGCTTTCAGAAACATCCGGCTGGGGATCCGTCAATATGCAGACCTTGCCGGTCAATCCGACTGCAGATCAACGCATTCTGATCGCCCAGAGCGAAGATCGCCCGGTATTAATTGAAAGTGAAATTGGTCGCGGTCGCATTTTGTTGCTGACCACGGCACTGGACAATACCCTCAGTGATCTCCCGGTGAAACCGGTGTTTGTGAGTTTCATGGCAGAGGCGGCTCGTTACCTGTCCAATGAAAACCTGTTAGTCCGCGAACAGGTCGCAGAAAGTTTTCTTCAATTATCATTGGCCGGTGGTGCTTCTGGCCAGGTATTTGATCCTGACGGCGAAAGCCTGTTGTCATTATCAGATACCACCCAGTCACAGGATATTCGCCTGAATAAAACCGGCTATTACCAGGTCTTTACTCCAGCAGGAGAAGTGCTGGTCGCAGTCAACCCGGATCGAAGAGAATCAGATCTCACAGTAATGGATGCCCAGGTAATTCAAAACTGGCAGAATGTAGTAGCCGGAACGGCCAGTGCAGGGGAGCAGAACCTGAACCCGGATTTTGGCACAGCTAACGCAGGCGAGGAGCGCGAGGAAAATGAGATCTGGCGTATCTTCCTGATTTTGCTGGCTATTATTGTTCTGGCAGAGTCCATTCTGGGTAATCAGTATTTACGCGTAAGAACGGGAACCCTTTAAATTTCAGGTTTTAGATTATAGTAGGCTAAACAAAGGCTATTAGCAGATGAATACTTCCAACCGTCTGGATCAGTATCTCGACGCTTTCAGACAGCGTCTAAGAAAACTCACTCTCCTGCAGGGCGTTGCTGCCAGTGCCGTTGTATTGCTGGTCATGTCTGTTATTGGTGCCTGGTTTTCTACAGAAAGTGGATTTGCCGGCGAAACTGTCGCCGCCTTTCGAATTCTGCTGGTGCTGGCGCTGGCTGCGGTCATCATCGTCACAATTGTTCGTCCTCTGCAGGATCTTGATGCCAACATCAGCAACAAAATTGAAGAACGTACGCCGGATTTTGGTGGGCGTGTCGAAACCTATTCCCAGATGCGCGAAAGCAACAACCCCTTCCTCGATCTGCTGGCGGAAGATGCACTTCAGGTCAGCGCGACGCATCCGGTTCATGAGGAAATAAAACAGAAGGATTTTAATATTGCCGGTGCTATCGGCGCGACGGCAATTACCGTCTTGCTGATCCTGGTGGTCGCCGGTCCCGGCATGATGAATTACAGCCTGCGAAATTTATTTGCCGGCTGGGCTGTAGATGATCTCCTGCCCCCGCAATCGATTAGCATCACTCCTGGCGATCAAAGTGTAAGACGCGGCGCCAATCTGCGGGTCATGGCTGTTATGGAAGGCTTCTCGCCGGACGAGGCGGTTATCCATGTACGTGAAACAGGTGGTGAATGGCAGGATGTCGAAATGGTAAAAAGCCCTGCCGGGTTTGAGTTCACTTTTTTCTCACTACAAAAAGACATGAATTATTTTGTCACCACCACCGGCATTCGCAGCCCGGAATTTGAAATACAGGTAGTTGAAGTGCCCGGTATAGAAAAACTGGAACTGACCTATAACTACCCGGCCTGGACCGAACGGGATCCCGAAACATTCGAACTGGGTGATATCCGAACCCTGCCCGATACCCGAATCGGACTGAAAGTAACCACTACCGCTCCACTGCCCGGCGGCGAACTGGTGCTGAATGAAAATGGTCAGCCGCTTACCGTGGATGGCGTGGAAGCCACTACAGAATTCATGGTCACTGATGAGGGCGAATACTATATTGCAGCCATTGTTGGCGGTGAGCAGGTGCGCCTGAGTGATGACTATTTCATTCGTATTGCAGACGACGGCAAGCCGGTCATTGAATTCATTCGTCCCGGTGGCGACTGGAATGCCAGTAATATAGAGGAAGTCACCGCGCGCATAGAAGCCAGTGATGACTTCAATCTGGAAGCGCTCAGCCTTAAATATTCAATCAACGGGGGGGACTGGGAAACGGTTACTCTGGCCGAAAATACCCGTGATATCACTGCTGAATATATCTTCATGCTTGAAGATATGCGGGTCCCTGAAGAGGAAGAAACGCAAACCAGTGTAGGCCAGTTTTCTATCGTTACCTCTAATGAAGAACAACAGCAGCGTATAGAAGAATCTGAAGAGGAATACGTCAATCTGATGATCGGGACTGGTGAAGATGAAGAGCTCCTGCCCGCGCCTGAAGTCCCCCTGGTGCCCGGTGACCTTATTTCCTTTTATGCAGAAGGAAATGACCGCACCCAGACGGTACGCACTGATATGTTTTTCATTCAGATTCAGTCCTATCAACGTCGTTACAGTCAGTCCCAGCTTTCCGGTGGTGGCGGTGGCGGCGGCGGTGGTGGCCCACAGGATGAAATATCCAATCGCCAACGCCAGATCATTACTTCCACCTGGAACCTGATTCGGGAGCAGGCGGAAGATTCAAATGACGGACAGATCCAGGTTAACTCATCCCTGTTATCAGAACTGCAGACTACTCTGGCCGAGCAGGCTGCGACTCTGGCCGAGCGCACCCGCGCACGCCAACTCGACAATATGGATGACCAGATCGAGCAGTTTGTGAGCAATATGGAAGAAGCTGTTCAGAGCATGTATCCGGCCTCCGAGCGCCTGGCTGCGGTTGAGCTTGATGAAGCCATTCAGCCTGCCCAGGAAGCACTCCAGCATTTACTGCGGGCCGAAGCAGTGTTTAACGAATTTCAGGTCAATAACCAGCAGCAAGGTGGTGGAGGCGGCGGCGGTGGCCGCGCTCAGCAGGACCTGGCTGAAATGTTTGAACTGGAAATGGACCTTGAGCTGAATCAGTACGAAACCGGAAGCAATGTCTCTCCCCAGGCCCAGCAGGCTGAGGAAGAAGACATAATGAACCAGCTGGATGAACTGGCTCGCCGTCAGCAGCAGCTGGCCAATAATCTGCGCAACCAGCAACAGCTGTCGGAAGCACAGCGCTACCAGCAGGAAATGTTAAGGCGCGAAGCCGAAGAATTACAGGAGCGCCTTGATGAACTGCAGCAGCAGCGTGAAAGCCTGCAGCGTGGTCAACAGGGACAACAAACGGCTCAGAATAACCAACAGGGCCAGCAACAAGGGCAGCAGGGACAGTCGGGACAGTCGGGACAAATAGGCCAGCAGGGTCAACAAGGCGGGCAACCAGGCCAACAGTCGGGACAACCCGGTCAGGAACAGCAACAAGCTGGCCAGGGCCAGCAAGAAGGACAAAGAGAACAGGGAGAGCAAATAGCCCAGAGCGAACTGCAGCGACGACTGGAAAGTGCCATTCGTGCGATGGAAGAAAGTGCTGAAGCAATGCGCGGAAATTCCAGTCCCGAAGAATTACAACGGGCGGCTGATGAAGCTGGCCGGCAACTGGAAGGCGCCCGCGAACAGATAGTCGCAGACCAGCTCGCTGATATGCAATCTTCATTCAGTAATATGGCTAGTCAGGCCGAAGACATGTTAAGAGAACAGCAGCGACAGGAACAGATACTTGAACAAGCCATGGCCAAAGCAGTGGCAGAGCGTGAATCTGGTGAAGATCCGAACAGTCGCGGCATGGAGCTCCAGGAAGAATGGGAACTGGCGCGGCAGAAAGCAGCGCTGGCTGCGGAGCTTTCCACCCTTCAGGAACAGATGCTCAGCACCATGCAACGCTTTGGTGATGATGTTCCGGAAGCATCACGCGAATTACAGCGCGCCAATCAGGATATTGTCGAGAATGAACTGGAGCAGGCGCTCACCAATGCCGGACTCTATATCGATGCCGGTTATGGACTTTATATTGCGGGTAATGAAAGTGCTGTAACAGCGGAAATGCGCAAACTTGCCGAACGCCTGGAAAATGCCCAGGAAATGGTCGCTACCCAGGGTGCACCAGGGACCTCTGATCTGGATATTGCCAGACGCCAGGCTGAAAATCTGCGTGCGCGCTTGCAGGAACAACTGGCCCAGAATGGACAGGGACAGCAACAGGGACAAGAAGGTCAGCAAGGACAGGCACAGGGGCAGGAAGGCCAGCCAGGACAACAGGGCGGTCAACAGCAGGGTCAACAACAGGGAGGCCAGCAAGGCGGAGGTGACCGCTTTGCCATGGGACCTCGCTTCGGCGCCTGGACCGGAGCTGATCCTCTGTTTAATGGTCCCATTGAGATTCCTGAACAGTTCTATGGCGATCTTGACCAGTTCACCGAAATAGCCCGCGATGCGGTGCAGGATCTCGAACTCAATGCTGAGGAACTGGCCCAGATGGTTGACTGGATACGTCAACTGGAAGCCACGCGTCTGAACCGTAATGAAGATATTCTTGCGGCAGAATATAACGATATGCTGGCACTTATTGAGCAACTGGAAGTGGGTCTGCAACTGGATAACGACGGCGATAACCCTAATAACGTGCGTACCGCGACCTCCGATATCATTCCAGACGAATACAAGGAATCGGTAGCAGAGTACTACAGGAAATTGAGCCGGGAGTAAGGCCGCTAAAAAGAATAAATGTCTCCTTTAAAACCGCCCCGCACACCGGGCGGTTTTTTTATAATATTGCTGCGACCATTGGCTGGCGGCAAACCGCCAATAAAACCATCACTGGCACTTAAAGCTACTGACCTCCTCTGATAAAAAAACAAACATGAATAAACAGCTCACTATTTTTCTTCGCAGCACGCTCATCGTACTGTTGGTTTTTACAGTCACTCTGGTTCAGGCAGCGGTCCCGCAAGGCATCATGGAAATTGCCGGTCGTTATGTAGGTATGGCCTACAATGGCGGGGATCTTGATCCTGTGGTGACAGTGCTGAGCTTCGATTCCCAGGGGCGTTTTTCCGGTTCTTATTCAGTGGAAGATGAAAACGGCATCTTTGAAGGACGCCTGTCGGGCCTGATCAAGGAAGAAGGTGAGCGTTCATTTTCTCTGGAATGGACTGATCAGGATGGTGAAGGTTTTGTCTATCTCGATTTCAGCCCGGACTATTCTTCCTTCAATGGTGTCTGGACCCGAACTGATGGTGAAGAGCAATTTCCCTGGAGTGGCCGTCGCCAGTAAAATGACCGCAAAACAGCGTTAGAAAATCCCCATTAGTGAACCAATAACTTTCAGCTAAAGAAGGAACAATCATGAGACTACTTCATCATACTTGCGTCGGTACCAACAATATGAATAAGGCTACCGAGTTTTATACCGCAGTACTGAGCCCGCTTGGCGCCAAACTGGTTGGCACCGTGGAAGGGCACTCCGCGATGTTCGGAACCGATGAGGGCCCTGAGTTTTTTCTCCTGAATCCATCCAATGGGGAACCGGCAACGGTAGCCAATGGCGGTACCTATGGCTTCAAGTCACCAACTCGAGCCGGCGTAGATGAATTTCATGCTAACGGCATGGCTCTGGGCGGTAGTGACGAAGGGGCACCCGGGCCACGTGAGTTTGCACCCAATGCCTATGCGGCTTATATGCGGGATCTGGATGGCAACAAGATTTGTGCAGTGTGTTTTGCTGAGCCAGAATAAAGCTGAAGCAGTAAAGCCGCCTGGCCTTACTGAATTTTATCCAGCACCAGAAAACTGTAAGGATGAGGATTCGGGCCAGAGGCTTCAAAATCCTCGCGGGCGACTTCCTGCCATAGACTACGGTCAAAGTCCGGGAAGGTAGTATCACCCTCTACCTCTGCATGGACTTCAGTAAGATAGAGTCGATCTGCCATGGGCAAGGCCAGCGCATAGATTTCTGCCCCGCCGATCACCATAGCCTCGTTAATACCGTCAATCTCAGCAATACTTTCGCAAAGCTGTTTTGCCTCATCCAGTGAGGTGACCGTTTTCACTCCCTCGGCAGAAAATTCAGCATTACGGCTAACCACAATATTGGTTCTGCCAGGCAGGGGTTTGCCAATGGACTCATAGGTTTTTCGTCCCATGATGACCGGCTTGCCCAAGGTAATTCGTTTGAAATATTTGAGGTCTTCCGGCAGATACCAGGGCAGGCTGTTATTGCGACCAATAACACGATTTTGGGCCATCGCCCAGACCAGAGAAATCTTCATACTGATATCGGCGCCGCTATATGAGGGTGTGACTGGTAGTCGAGAATTTCAAAGTCCTCGAAGGCATAATCATACAGTGTAGCTGGTTTACGCTTGATCTCCAGGCGCGGTAATGACATCGGTTCTCGCGTGAGCTGTTCACGTGCCTGATCCAGATGATCCAGATATAAATGCACATCACCACCGGTCCAGACAAAATCCCCTACTTCAAGATCACATTGCTGCGCCATCATATGCGTAAGCAATGCGTAGGAAGCAATATTAAAGGGAACCCCCAGGAAGGTATCGCAGGAGCGCTGATAAAGCTGACAGGAAAGTTTGCCATCTGCCACGTAAAACTGAAACAGGGAATGGCAAGGAGGCAAGGCCATTTCATCCACATAAGCCGGGTTATACGCCACCACAATGTGTCGGCGTGAATCCGGATTCTGCTTTATATTGTTCATGACGTTATCAATCTGGTCGATAGTCTGGCCATCTTTTCCAGGCCAGGAGCGCCACTGAAATCCGTAGACCGGGCCCAGCTCCCCATGTTCATCTGCCCACTCATCCCAGATTCTTACATTATTATCCTTCAGATACTTGATATTAGTATCACCATTCAAGAACCATAACAGTTCTATGACAATAGAACGGATATGAAGTTTTTTGGTGGTTAGCAAAGGAAATCCTTTGGCTAAATCGAAGCGCATTTGATGACCAAACACAGAAAGGGTTCCGGTTCCGGTACGATCCTGTTTCTTGGCACCGTTATCCAGAATATGCTGCATCATGTCGAGGTATTGTCGCATTGGGAAATCTCTTGATTTTGCTTGGTTCAGTTTCTTGTTAATTTTTCCTGTCGAATGGCGCCCCTGCAGGGCTTATCCGACCTACATATTTTTATGTGTTATCGAGCTGCCAGCGTTTTGCCAAAACTGTCCTTGCGGTATGCCATCAGTAAAATGATAACACCACCAATTATCATCGGAATCGATAATTGCTGTCCTTTTGTCATCCAGTCAAAAGCCACAAAACCAAGATGGGCATCGGGCTCACGAAAAAATTCTATGAAAGTTCGAAAAACACCATATCCCAGGCAGAAGGCTCCGGTAACAGCAAACGCCGGTCGCGGTCTGGCGGAGTAAAGCCAGAGGATCAAAAACAGACTTAAGCCTTCCAGTGCAAACTGATAAAGCTGGGAAGGATGACGAGCAATTTGCAGACTGTCTGCAGGAAAAACCATCGCCCAAGGCACCTCTGCTGCCCTGCCCCATAATTCGCCATTGATAAAATTGCCCAGCCGACCAAAAGCCAGCCCAAGTGGCGCAAGCGGGGCGGTAAAGTCCATTACCTGAAAAACCGATTTGCCCGTGCTGCGGGCAAATAACCACAGCGCAGCCCCTACTCCCAGTAGGCCGCCATGAAAAGACATGCCACCCTGCCAGATATAAAAAAGCGAAAAGGGGTTATCCAGTAAACTGCCGGCATTATAGAAAAGAACATAACCGATACGTCCGCCAAGAATCACGCCAATGGCAGAGTTGGTAATCAGGTCGCTTACCTGTGTGCGGGTCCAGCCAGAGTTTTTTGCATCTGCCCTTTTCATCCCAAGAAACCAGGCCGCGGCAAAACCCGCGATATAGGTCAAGGCATACCAGTGAATCTGTAACGGCCCCAGGGAAATGGCTACCGGATCAATTTGGGGAAATTGCAACATACAGTGAGGCCTGGGTTAGCGTCGTGTTCCTGAAAAAAGGCGGATGGAAATAGCGGTGAAAGTATAACTTTTTTGGCGCAGGTTTTTTACAAAAACAACGCCGATGGAACACAATACTATGTCTAGCTATTGCTTGAGGTGCGCAATAGCCTGTCAACGCCGGCATTATAGAGCTCAATATCCACCAGCGCCTTGACCGAGTCGGTATCATCCTGGGCCAGTACTTTTTCCAATAATTCTTTAGCCTGCTGGAAGGTCACGTTGCGCACCACTGATTTCACCTTTAACAGGCTGGTGGCATTCATGGAAAGTACTTCATAGCCCATCGCCATAAGGAGTACTGCGGCGCCCGGATTACCCGCCATTTCTCCACAAATACTGAGCCGCATATTTACTCTGTGAACATCGTCGGCAATCTGTTTCAGGGCGCGTAATACGGAGGGGTGCATGGTTGAATAAATTCCCGATACGCGAGGATTATTTCTGTCAATTGCCAGCAGATACTGACTCAGATCATTACTGCCAACAGAAATAAAATCGACCCGCCTCGACAAGGCTTCAACCTGGTACATCAACGCAGGAATTTCAATCATCACCCCGATACTGGGCTTGACCACAGTCATGCCCTCTTCAACTATCTCCTGATAGGCTCGCTTGATAAGGCGAACAGAATCGTCAACCTCCTGCATATTACTAATCATCGGCAGCATGATCTGCAGGTTATCCAGTCCGGCGCTAGCCTTGATCATTGCCCGTACCTGACCAATAAATATTTCAGGATGATCCATGCTGACACGAATTCCCCGCCATCCCAGGAAAGGATTTTCTTCCTTGATAGGGAAATAAGGCAGCGGTTTATCGCCACCGATATCCAGCGTACGCATGGTTACAGTCTTGGGATGAAAGGCTTCCAGCTGCTGGCGATAAATTTCTGTTTGCTCGCGTTCAGTAGGGAATCGATCGCGCAGGAGAAACGGTACTTCTGTACGAAAAAGCCCAATCCCTTCCGCGCCTCGCTCCTTGGAACGCAATACGTCAGTCATCAAGCCGGTATTCACCCACAACGCTACCCTGTGCCCATCAAGAGTTTCGCAGGGAAGCTCCTTGATAGACTCCAGACCTTCGGAGAGTTGTTCCTCTTCACGAACAATTTCCAGAAAGCGTTCACGTAATTCATCAGAGGGATTACTGTAAACCCGGCCGTTATAACCATCGACAATAATCTCTTTACCATCCAGCTCGGAAAAAGGCAGGTCCTGAATACCCATGGCGGCCGGGATACTCATGGCGCGGGCCAGAATCGCCACATGGGAATGTCCCGAGCCTTTTGAGGATACAATGCCGACAAGATTTTCTTTTGGCACTTCCGCCAACATTGCCGCTGATAACTCCTCACTAACCAGAATACAGCGCTCAGGATATTTGCGGTTTTTTTGCTCTTTATCCTGCAGATAGAAAAGCACCCGGGAACATAAATCCTTGATGTCAGTGGCACGTTCACGCAAGTAATCATCATCCATATGCTCAAGATTACGCACATGATCACGGGCTACCTTGGCCAAAGCACCCTGTGCCCAGCTGCCCTCCTTGATGCGGGCAATGACTTCCGCTCCCAGGGCATTGTCACTGAGCATATGCAGATAGGCATCAAACAGCTCCCTCTCTTCAGGGCGCAGCTGAGACTTTATTTTCATCTTCAGCTCACTGATATCTATTCTTACCGCGTTGAGGCATTCATTGAAAAAGGCTATTTCCCTGTCGATATCCTCAATCTTGCGTTTGGGAATAACACTGAGATCTGCTGGCGGAAAAACGGTGATTGCCTCGGCAATCACAACGCCAGGCGCACCGGGTACACCTTCAAAACTGGCATCCGTTGTTTTTAAACCGGTAGGACTGAATCCGGTAACTGCGCCACGGGCTTCTTCATTGGCAATGATGCCTGCCAACTGTGCTGACAAGGTAATAAGAAAGGCTTCCTCTTCTGCATCAAATGCTCGTACTTCAGCTTGCTGAACAACAAGTACGCCCAATACCTCACGATGGTGAATAACCGGCACACCAAGAAATGATTCAAATTCTTCTTCACGGGTTTCAGGGATATAAAAGTATCGAGGATGGGATGACGCATGTTCCAGGTTCACCGGTTCGGCGCGCTGGGCGACCAGACCCACCAGCCCTTCTTCCGGCGACAGGCTGGCCTTGCCTACCGAAGAGGCATCCAGGCCCTTACTCGCCATCAGAACATAGCGACCCAGGTTATGGTCCAGCAGGTAAACCGTGCAGACACGGGTATCCATTGCCTTTTGCACCCGGCGCACAATAATCTCCAGGGAGGCGTTGAGATCCGTTGCCTCATTCACTTCCTGAATAATGCTGCGTAAAGTTTCTAGCATAAGATGCTCAGGAACCCGTTTCCCGTTGGTTGTTGTTTCCGATATTGCTTTCCTGCAAGGCATCCTTGAAAGGCTGGATTAATTCTCCCAACGCTTTTCTGTATACCTTGCGTTTGAACGACACCACCTGATTGACCGGATACCAGTAACTTACCCAGCGCCAGTGATCAAACTCAGGTTTTTCACCCATATCAAAGCGGATTTTTTCCGTATCTGATAATAATCTCATCAGATACCATTTTTGTTTTTGTCCGATGCAGACAGGGTGAGAATTATGTCGTATTAAATGTCTGGGTAGCCGGTAACGTAGCCATTTTTCTGTGCTGGCAACTATTTCGACATCTTCCTGTGCCAGGCCAACCTCTTCGTTCAGTTCCCTGAACGCAGCCTGATCAGGCGACTCATCATGCTGGACGCCGCCCTGGGGAAATTGCCATGCATCCTGCCCAAGGCGTTTCGCCCAGAGCAACTGGCCTTTTTCATTGAAAATAATTATGCCCACATTGGGCCTGAAACCATCAGAATCTATCACGTTTATCACTACCATTTTTTGGCCAAGGCGCGGCAAACTCGCCAGGCATCAACCAAAATCAAATTAACGTTTTTTCCCAGGGACCACCCGGCAGGGGTGGCAATGCACGAATTCAGCCGAAGCTAGCTTTCGCAGCGTTCCCTGTACTCCTCGGCGCCAAGCAGCTCTTTAAGCTCCTCTTCGTTACTCATGCGGATTTTAAAAATCCAGCCATCGTCATAGGGCGAGGAATTGATGGTCTCCGGACTATCTTCAAGCAGAGAATTTACTGCCAGAATTTCACCGGAAACCGGTGCATAAATATCCGAAGCGGTTTTGACAGATTCAACGACGCTGACTTCATCATGTGCCGACACCTCACTGTTAACGTCAGGTAATTCAACAAACACAACATCACCCAGTTCACTCTGGGCATAATCGCTGATTCCAACTGTGGCAACACCATCTTCCCCTGGTTTGACCCATTCGTGGGAGGAGGCGTAATACAGATCTTCTCGTGACTCACTCACATTTAATTCCTCTGCAACACTGGCATTTACCGCCAGTTTTCTACTCGCCAGATCCGACCTGTATTGTCGATCATGACGCTATGACATGACTGCATCATAAGTAAGAGCAGGTCATCCTGCAAGATGGAAATGTGCCGGGCTCAGCCCCTGTGTCGCCCACCTCGGGCATTGCGAATTAACAAATAAACCGGCACCAGACCAATAGCAATAAGGGTTACCGCCGGCAGTGCAGCGCGCTCCCACTGACCTTCTGCGGTCATGCTGTAAATCCGTACAGCAAGCGTATCCCAGCCAAACGGACGCATGATCAGAGTGGCTGGCATTTCCTTCATTACATCCACAAACACTATAGTGAAAGCGGTGATGAGCCCTGGCCGCAGTAATGGAATATATATCTGCCTTAACAGGCGTCCCGGCCTGGCACCAAGGCTGCGGGCAGCATCAATAACAGAGGGTTTGACCTGCTCCAGGCCAGCATCTATTGGCGCATAGGCGACGGCCAGAAAACGACAGCAATAGGCGATCACAAGAGCAAAAACCGAGCCGTAAAGCAATGTTCCCAGCGTCCGATCGAGATAAGTAAAGCCAAGCATAATGCCCACTGCCAGCACCGAGCCTGGCAGGGCATAACCGAGCGTCGCCAGGCGAATTGAGATCTCGCTGATACGCTGGTTCAAGGCTGATCCGGGCAGGCGCTTCACAAAAGCCAGTAGCATGGCCACGACAACGGCAAGCATCCCGGCTATGGCACCAAGCCCCAGAGTATGCCCGAGAAAGCCAAGAAAACGCCCATCCTGCTCAGCAAAACCGGCTTCCAGCATCCATGCCGTCAACTGTGCAAGAGGCAACAGAAAAGCGATGAACAAGATTACTGAGCAATAGGCACAAGCCGCCAATGCCGACCTGGGTGATAACTGGTAAGCGGATTTATTCCGGCTGCCGCCGTCCTGGGTATAACGAGCTTGATGACGGGACTGTTTTTCCAGCATCAGGGTTACCCCGACAAATAACAACAAAAGAGACGCCAGCTGGGCTGCGACTGTAAGATTGAAGAGCCCATACCAGGCGTTGTAAATAGCGGTTGTGAAAGTGTCGTAGTTGAACACTGATACCGCGCCGAAATCAGCCAGGGTTTCCATCAAGGCCAGCGCCAGGCCGGCAATAATAGCGGGGCGTGCAACCGGGATAACGACTCTGAAAAATGCCTGCTGGCGGCTTAAGCCCAATATTCGGCCTGCATCAATCAGGTTTCGTCCCTGATTCAGAAAGGCACTGCGGGCCAGCATATAAACGTAGGGGTAAAGCACTAGGCTGAGGATGATGATTACCCCCATTGCACCCTGAACGTCTGGAAACCAGAAATCCGGGCCCAGGCGCTCTCGCAGGAAGGTTTGCACCGGACCGGAAAAGTTCATGATGCCCAGAAAGACAAAGGCCATCACGTAACCGGGTATCGCCAGAGGCAGCATCAGGGCCCATTCAAAAAAACGGCGTCCGGGGAAATCACAAAGAGTGGTCAGCCAGGCCAGACTTACCCCAAGGCAAACAACACCTGTTCCTACACCAAGCACCAGCATCAGGGTATTAACGGCCAGACGGTCCAGCTTGGTTTCAAACAGATGCTGCCAGATTGCCTGCTCACCAGTGCCAACCGTTGCCCATTGTGCGACGATAATCAGCAGCGGAAAAATAACCACGGCAGCGGCAAAAAGAGCGAGACCCCGCCATAACCAGCTGCCACCTGACAGCATTGAATTCATCATGGCTTCCTAGCGGTAATCAGCACGATCCATCAACATGACCGCTTCGGCTTGCAGACGACCTGCTATTTCCACATTCAGACTGTCCTGCCTGAATGCGCCCCAACTGGCGACAAGGTCGACCGGTTCAATCGCCGGATTAGCCGGGTATTCCAGGTTTAATGCTGAAAACATGGTTTGAGGTTCTTCCGTTGAAAGCCATTCAAGTAAACGCTGAGCAGCCAGCGGATTTTTTGCATATTGTGTGACACCTGCTCCGGATATATTGACATGAACACCACTTGACTGCTGGTTGGCCCAGAAAAGAGCAACTGGAATTTCCGGATCAGCACTCTGTAATTGACCCAGGTAATAGGTGTTGACCAAACCGACATCGCACTGGCCAGCAGCGATTGCCTCAATTAACAAGGCATCACTACTGAATACGCGTGTCGCCAGGTTATGTACCCATCCTTCCATAATTTCCTGAGTCGCTTCCTTGCCCAGACGTTCAATCATGGTGGCCACCAGAGACATGTTATAGACCTTACGCGAGGTGCGCAGGCAGAGCTTGCCCCGCCATTGATCATCTGCCAAGGCTTCATAGGTAGTCAATGAGGCTGGATCCACACGCTCAGTTGAATAGGCGATGGTACGTGCCCGAACTGACAGACCAAACCAGCGATTTTGTGGATCGCGCAAGTGTGATGGAATATTGTTTTCCAGAACAACTGACTGTATCGGTGCCAGCAAGCCTTTTTCCGCCGCTGACCAGAGATTGCCAGCATCTACCGTATACAGCACATCGGCAAAGGTTTGTTTTCCTTCCGCCTGCAAGCGCGCTATCAACGGTCCATCTTCACCGGTCTGGTATTGCACCTCGATCCCCGTTTCTTCAGTAAAGCGATCGAACAGGGGCTTGATGAGATGTTCCTGGCGCGATGAGTAAACGATGACCGGGCCGGATATTTCCTGAGCAGGCAGCGATCCCGCTGCAGCCTGTTGCAATGCTTCTTCTAGCACGGCGCTGGTATTGCCGTTTTCCGGGGCAGAGGCTGGCTCCGAGCAGGCGACCGGGATTAACAGCAGCAATAAAATTAACAGTCGATTGGTGGCCCGATACATAATAAATTCCTCGTGATGGGACGCAAATGATAATTATTATCATTTAGAAAGGCAAGGTTAAAGATCTTTGTGCAAAATGCTCTCGATCCAGCTATATATCGCGTCACAGACCCATTGCCTGACGCATTAACTGTTTTTTGACCCCAGGCAGGTTATCAGTAAGCTTCAGGCCACTATTACGCAACCATTTCAGACCTGGATCCTCGGACCCGAACAGACGTTTAAAGCCTTCCATAGCCGCCATCATGGTCATGTTCTGGCCTTTTCTGGCGCGCTGGTAGCGACTCAGTGTCTGATGGCATGCAAAGTCTTCTCCCTTTACCAATGCGCTGGAAATGACCTGTGAGAGCACCTCAACGTCAGCGAAGCCCATATTGACCCCCTGCCCGGCCAAAGGATGGATGCTATGGGCCGCATCTCCAATCAGGGCAATATTGTCCTGTACATAATCTGTAGCATGACGCTGCCACAGGGGAAACGAGGCCCTGTCATCTATTTCGAGAATTTTCCCCAATCTGAACTCAAAGGCCTCCCCCAGACGTTGCATGAATTCGTTATCATCCAGCGCTATCAAGGCGTCTGCCTCCTCTGTGACACATGACCAGACAATGGAACAATACTGCTGCTCAGATTTATCAGCTGTAGCCAGGAACAATGGCAGGAACGCCAGCGGGCCGGTCTTCATAAAGCGCTGACGGGCGCTGAATTGATGGCCTAACTCGGTTTTCACTGTTGTCACCAGGGCTTTGTGCCCATACTCCCATTGTCGAACAGTGAAGCCAGACTGCTCGCGAATAAATGAATTGCCGCCATCAGCACCAATCAGCAAGCTTGCCGCCACTCTATCGCCATTTGCCAGTGTCACGATGACCAGGGAACTATCCGGATTCTCACCGGTATTGATCGCTTCGATCTCGGTATTATGCAGGGTGGTTATTTGGGGAGAGGATTTTACCCGCTCGAACAAAGCTGCATTAATCAAGCGATTCTCAACAATATGTCCCAGTGATTCCGCATGTAGCTCTGCAGCAGCAAAATGAATCGAACCGGTGCCCTCCCCGTCCCATACATCCATGCTGTGGTAAGGACAAACTCTGACCGATTGCATTAATTCCCAAACGCCAAGCTGCTCCAGCATGATCTGGCTTGACACTGTAAGAGCACTGACACGAGG
>Ga0181556_1001030_pt1 | contig 29027 bp, 26 predicted proteins | sample 011ome_14_FD_148651 | JGI IMG/M metagenome (GOLD analysis project Ga0181556, IMG submission 148651) | Coastal salt marsh microbial communities from the Groves Creek Marsh, Skidaway Island, Georgia - 011505AT metaG (spades assembly) | ecosystem: Environmental > Aquatic > Marine > Intertidal zone...
ATTGTCATGCTCGAAGCAGGGACAGATCCCAACACCCTATCTGTCGATGGCACGACTGCACTGCACTGGTCTGTCTATCACAGGAATCTCGCCATGACCCGGCAGTTGCTTTTAGCCGGGGCCAATCCAGACCTTGCCAATGATTTCGGGGCAACGCCCATGAGCCTTGCGGCAGAGCATGGGGATTTTGCCATCATGGAAAGCCTGCTTCAGGCTGGCGGTGACCCTGAATCACCCAATGCCGAGGATCAGACATTGTTGATGGCCGTGGCAAGAACAGGGCGATTGGATACAGCACAGTTGCTGCTTGATCACGGTGCCAATGTGAACGCTAAGGAAAACTGGGGTGGGCAGACTGCGCTCATGTGGGCTGCTGCCCAACGTCAGCCGGAAATGGTCAGACTGCTGATTGAACACGGCGCTGACGTGAATGCACGGGGCAAGAATCATGACTGGCCGCGCTGGGTGACATCAGAGCCGCGCAACAAGCCCCTGGATTACGGCGGCTATACACCGCTGCTGTATGCCGCAAGGGAAGGTTGCAAGGCTTGTGCTGAAGCCCTTCTGGACGGTGGAGCCGATATCAACCTGACCGATCTGTGGGCGGAAACACCATTGATTATGGCGACGCTGAATATGCACTACGATACGGCGGCCCTGCTGATAGAGCGCGGTGCGGATGTACGCCGCTTTGACTGGTGGGGAAGAACGGCATTGTATAACGCCATCGATCTGAACCGGGTGCCCAGCAGCCGCCGGGGCGATCTGCCGTCTACAGACAAACTGACAGCGCTGGATATTGCCAGGCAGTTGCTTGAACGAGGCGCCTACCCGGATATGCCACTGAAAAAGGAACCGCCGTTTCGCGGCAATGACAGGGGTTATACCGACGGTAGCCCTGACTCCCGTGTACTTAGTGGCGGCGCCACAGCACTGCACAAGGCAGCCAAGGCGGGTGATGTAGAGGCCGTGAAATTGCTGCTGGAGTTCGATGCCGCGGTGAATCTGAAAAACCGCGTTTACGAAGTCACGCCAATATTGACTGCAGCCGGCGTCTGGCATGTGTATGGCATATTCATGGAGACGCCTGTTACTGGTGCCTTTAAAACCGGGGAGCAGGCAGCGCAAATCATGGCGCTGCTATTGGATGCCGGGGCAGATATTCACTACACAGGACCCAATGGACAGAATGTGGCACATGGCGCTGCCAAGGCGAACTGGATTGAACCACTGCAATTTGCATATGAGCAGGGTGTCGATTTCAGTGCAAGGGATGTAGGCGGTTACACCCCGCGAGACCTGGCTGAGTACATGGGGCACCAGGAAACGGTGGACTTTATCGACAGCCTGTTGGGGAACGAATAAGTACCATGCTGCGCGACATTGCAAAATTAATCATCGCTGCTGCCTTCAGCCTGTTGTCTTTTCAGTCCATGGCCCAGGTTGCCAATGACGCGGCAATACAGCAGGCAATTCTGCAGGCCCTGCCTGAAGGAATGAGTCCGGAATCCGCAAGTGCGGATGAGATTGCCCTTGCAGCCATAGAAGTGTCTTTTGCCATGGAAGGAGATCGTTACACCAATCTTACACAGGTGATGGTGTCACTTGGTGAGTTGGAACAGGCGGGTACGTTTAAAAGTGCTCCCCGCTTCGGGTCAAAAACACCCACGGGTCGTCTTTATACCCGTGTTTTGAATCTTGCATCCAGTGCGCTGGATGTCACTTACGAAACCTATCACGGCGTTACGGTACAGCACATCATTGCGCTGACTGCCGCCATGTGGGATGGCATTAATTTTCTCAATGATGCACAAAGTGATGCCATCACTCGAAAATAAACAATAACGGGAAAAGGAGAGGGAAATGCAAAGACGGGAATTACTGGCGTTAGCCACAATGACAGCAGCAGCGGGGGCGTCTTCAGCGTTGGGTCAGCAGCAGGAACTCAAGGCGCGATTGATCCATGTGTATGTCACGCCTGATGGCGAGTCGCATTCGGATATTGTCGAGATAGAAAACACAGCCGGAGAAATACCGGTGACCTCGATGACGGCGAGTGCCTATGAACGCAATGACTCCAACGCTGCAGAATGGCATACAGCACCGCGAAAACAGTTTGCCATCAATTTAACCGGCGACCTGGAAGTTGAACTTTCTGACGGCACCCGAAGGGAAATAGGCCAGGGCGATCTTGTCTATCTTGAGGACATCACCGGTAAGGGCCACGTGACAAGGGTGTTAACCTCGGTAACAAACCTGTTCATTCATGTGCCTCAGGACTGGGATATGCTGACGTGGGCCTCTGGAGCATAACTGGAGAATTAAGAGGTTTTGAGCAGTATGAAGCAATTAATTGTTGCCTAGACATCTGCAAGTAGAATAAACCTGTTAACTGCGTTTGAACTTACCGATCAGGTCGACCAGTTCATTAAACTTTTCCTGCTGCTGCTTTGCGTTGCCTGACGCAATCGCATTGGCAACACAGGTATTGCTGTGATCCTTGAGTATGGCGTCCTCCACCTTGGACAGGGCAGACTTGATCGCCTGCACCTGTTGCAGCACATCAATACAGTATCGCTCTTCCTCTATCATGCGCTTGATGCCACGAACCTGACCTTCAATCCTGTTCAGCCGTTTGACCGTACTATCTTTATCTTTCAGCATTTTTGAGCACCTTGCCTATATACCCCTGGGGGGTATATAGTAAACAAAATGATCATCCGCAAACAAGCGTTTTCCCGACGCAAATTTCTTGAAAGCAGTTTAATGCTTGGTACAGGCCTGGGATTCCAGTCTTTCCTGCCTGCATGGGCGCAATCCGGTCGCGGAGAGGCTTTATTGCCGGGTGCCATCACCGGCAGTCAGGTCAATTTGTCCGTTGAGCATGCAAAAGGGGCTATTGCAGGAAAGCAGGCCAAACACATTACACTGAATGGTCAATTTCCTGCTCCGCTTCTCAGGTGGCGTGAAGGCGATGACCTGGCAATCCGAATTCAGAATCAACTGAATGAAGATACTTCTATTCACTGGCACGGCATTCTTCTGCCCTGGCAGATGGATGGTGTGCCCGGTGTGACCTTTCCGGGCATTCCTGCCAGGGGAGAATTCACCTACCGCTTTCCTTTGAAACAGGCTGGTACTTACTGGTATCACAGCCACTCAGGGCTGCAGGAGCAGATAGGGCATTACGGGCCAATCATTATTGATCCGGCTGGCGATGATCCTGTTGTCTATGATCGCGAACATATCATTCTGCTGTCCGACTGGACCTTTGAAAATCCAAAGCGGGTTTTTTCCAAGCTGAAAAAAATGAGTGATAACTATAACTTCCAGCAGCGTACGCTGCGCGACTTTTTCAGGGAAGTAGAAGCTGAGGGTTATGATGCCGTGATGGCGAACCGCCTGATGTGGGGCGACATGCGCATGAACCCAACAGATATTTCTGATGTTACCGGTTCTACCTATACCTACCTGGCAAACGGTTTCAGTCCTGCGGAAAACTGGACCGGGCTTTTCCGTCCCGGTGAAAAAGTCAGACTTCGTTTCATTAATGCCTCTGCCATGACAATTTTTAATGTGCGCATTCCAGGCCTGCCCATGACAGTTGTGCAGGCGGATGGTCTGGACGTGCAGCCGGTGGAAACCGATGAGTTCCAGATTGGCACGGCGGAAACTTTTGATGTGATCGTTGAGCCTGGGGAAAGTGATGCTTATACGGTTATGTGCGAGACCAATGACCGCTCCGGTTATGCTCTGGCCACGCTGGCAACCGGGCAGGGTATGCGTGCTGATATACCGCCACGGCGCCCAAGACCAACGCTCTCAATGAAGGACATGGGTATGTCCGGGATGGATATGCCGGGAATGGATATGGGTGGTGGTATGTCCATGGACCACTCTGAAATGAATCATGACATGTCAGGTATGGAGCACATGAACCACTCTGAAATGAATCATGAAATGCCCGACATGACAGGCATGGAAGCAATGGCATCAATGGATGGTATGCAAATGCAGCAGCACAATCATCCAAGGGGTTCGGGGGTAATGAACGTGGCCATGAATCCCGTTAACCGCTTGCATGAAAGACCACTGGGTCTCGAGAATGAAGCCCACCGCGTGCTGGTCTACACCGACCTGAAAAGCCTGGCGCCCAATCCTGACACGCGTGAACCAGGCAGGGAAATGGAACTGCACCTGACCAGCAACATGGAACGCTACATGTGGTCCTTCGATGGGCTTAAATATTCAGAAGTCGACGGGCCGATTATTTTTCACCAGGATGAAAGACTTCGGCTGACACTGGTTAACGACACCATGATGCCGCATCCCATTCACCTGCATGGCATGTACTTCGATGTGGTCACCGGCGAGGATACACACAAGCCGCGAAAGCACACCATTGTCGTAAAACCCGGCGAAAAAATGAGCATTGATATCACCGCTGATGCGCCGGGCAACTGGGCTTTTCACTGTCATCTTCTCTACCACATGAAGGCCGGCATGATGCAGGTGGTGTCGGTCAGGGATCACATGTCATGACACGGCTGGTGTATACATTCATGCTGATCCTGTGCACGCAGTTAGCAACAGCCCAGGAAGATTCTTCCATGGCCGCATCCAGCGCTATGGTGAAAAACATGCATGGTGACTCCATCAACACCCTGGTGATCGGCGAACGTTTGGAAAACCAGGTGCATGATGGCGACAACAGCCTGGTCTGGGAAGCCCAGGGCTGGATTGGGCGAGACATCAATAAGCTCTGGCTGAAAACTGAGGGTCATTACGATAGTGAAAATAATGACACTGAGGAATTTGAATTACAGGCCCTGTGGAGTCATGCCATTTCACCCTTCTGGGATTTCCAGGCTGGCATTCGACATGATTTCGAACCGGATACCAGCCGCGATTATGCCGTTTTAGGATTTCAGGGGCTGGCACCCTACTGGTTCGAGATTGATGCAGCGGCTTTTTTCAGTGATGAAGGTGATGCCAGTGCCCGACTTGAAGCGGAATATGAATTGCGCTTTACCCAGCGTTTGATCCTGCAACCCAGGATGGAATTCAACTATGCCTTTAGCGATGACCTGGAGACTGGTGTGGGCAAGGGTTTGAACCGGGTCCACATGGGATTGCGACTGCGTTATGAAATCAAGCGGGAGATTGCCCCCTACATAGGACTGGCCTGGGAAAAATCCTATGGGCAGACAGCCGACATGCTCAGGGCGGCGGGCCAGGATAACAGCGAGTCATCCTTTGTTCTGGGCCTGCGGCTCTGGTATTGAGTATGGCTGACCACTGCTGTCATCCACCCCCTGAAAAGCCTGATTACCTGCTGCGGATTTCTCTGGTCAGCATTGTCGTTCTCTATTTTCAGCAACTGCTGTTACCGTCCACAACTGAATTTATAGCCTGGTACAGCACACTTTCGCATTCTGTTTTTGAACTGGTTAATACCATGTGGTGGGGCATCACGCTTGGCGTGCTGATGATTGCAGTGCTGGCAAGGATTCCACGCGAATTCGTGATGTCCATCCTGGGCGTGAACCGTGGCTTTAACGGCATACTCAGGGCGACTGCCGCCGGGCTGCTGCTGGATTTGTGCAGTCATGGCATTCTCATGGTGGGTGCCAAGCTCTATGAGCGCGGTGCCTCAATTGGCCAGGTGGTAGCTTTCCTTGTTGCTAGCCCCTGGAATTCATTTTCACTGACGCTGGTGCTGATTGCCCTCATTGGATTGAAGTGGACCTTGCTGTTCATCTTGCTGTCGATGCTCATCGCCATCATTGCCGGTCTTTGTTTTGATTTTCTGGTGAGCAGAGATATTTTGCCTGCCAACCCCCAGGTAGTGGAACTGCCTGAGGATTTTCATTTCTGGAAAGCAGTAGCAAAGGAGATGAAAGAGACTACATACAGCCTGTCCTTTTTTGGCAAGATGCTAATGAACGGCATAAAGGAATCCAGAATGGTGATGCGCTGGATACTGTTTGGCATTTTGCTGGCTTCCCTGGTGCGGGCATTTATTTCTCCTGAGTCTTTCAGCACATATTTTGGGCCGACACTCGCGGGCCTGGGACTCACTGTACTAGTGGCAACTATCATGGAAGTGTGTTCCGAGGGCTCCACACCCATCGCGGCGGATTTGCTTAACCGTGCCGATGCACCGGGTAATGGTTTTGCTTTCCTGATGACCGGCGTATCCACGGACTACACCGAAATCATGGTGCTTAAGGAAACCACGCGCAGCATGAAAACCGCCCTTTTTCTGCCATTGTTGACGGTTCCCCAGGTACTGGTGGTAGCGTGGATAATGAATTTTTAGCAACATAAAAAAACCCGGCTATTGCCGGGTTTTTTATTCGTTCTGCGTTTGAATCAGAGCAGGAATCTGCCATCGGCGATGCCGATAGTTTCGAGCTCTGCACCCATCAGGTCGGCGATGCCGAGCAGCAGGTTGGAGGTCGGCTCATCTTCGCGGGCCTGGAGATGGCGGTTGCCTTCCATACGGCCATTGGCACGACCCACCAGCATGGCTGGGACGTTGTGGCGATCATGGGCGACACCGTTACTCATGCCGGCGCCAAAGTAGAGCAGGGTTGAATCCAGCAGACTGCCATCACCATCAGGTGTGTTCTTCATCTTTTCAACGAACTCGGCAAACTTCTGAACCTGGTAGGTAGTGATGCGAGCATACTTGTCCAGGCTTTCCTCAGTGTACTTATGATGTGAGACATTATGATGAGGCTCGTTAACACCAACATGGGCGTAGCTGCGACCAGTTGCTTCGTGACCCGTCATGAACGTAAAGACACGAGTCATGTCACCCTGGTATGCCAGGTGTGCCAGGTCATAGGTCAGTGTCATGTGAGTATCGAAATCTTCAGGGATGCCAACAGGGCCAGCTTCGGCATTGGCGATCACGCCGGAACGGCTAGAGAGTCTCTGGATCTGGCCTTCGATACGGCGGATATTGGTCAGGTATTCATCCAGCAGGGCGCTGTCGCTTGCCCCGAGCATACGCTCAAGACGCTTGGATTCATCCAAAATGGAATCCAGCATGCTCTGCTTGGTTTCAAGGCGGCGCAGACGCTGTTCTGCAGTGCCGGGATCACCAAACATGCGCTCGAAAGTCACCTGTGGGCTGATTGCGACAGGCAGCGGGCTCTGGTCGTCAGCCCAGGACAGGGTGTTGAAGAAAATACAGGGATAGTTGTCACAGGCACCTGCGGAAGTCCCCATATCCTCGACACCCAGTTCCAGGGAACGCAGTGGCGTGTCACCAGCAACGACATCGGCAATGTACTGGTCGAGAGACTTGGCGGAGCGCAGCGCATTGAAATTGCCGTTTTCACTGAGAGGGCCGCGGCCGTTCAGGAAGGCTGAACTGGCGCCCATGTGAATGCCACCCATGTCCTGGTTACCTTCGGGAGACTTCATTCGGCTGATCGTAGTCAGGAATTCCCGGTTGGACTCCATGGGCTTCATCACCCGCTTTAATTCGAAATCCTTGCCAGTTTTTTCCGGATGCCAGTCATCGGGGTAAATCCCGTTGGGCACATAAACGCTGCCAAAGCGCAGTTTTTCTGCGGCAGCAGTCGAAGACTGGGCTGTAGCAGCCGGTACCATGGCATCAAGCAAAGGCAGTGATACTGCAGCACCTGCCCCTTTAAGAAGTGTTCTGCGGTTCAGATGTTTCTTGGTTATAAACATGCGTTTTCCCCTCGTTAATTCTCTACTGTAGCGATGCTATTGATGCTACTTCTTGAACTATTGGTCCGCATCAAGAATGGATAGCTCTCAATAATACCTAAAATTAGTGACTGTAGGCTATAGTTGTCTTTTTCTGCCTGCCTTACGATGCGGCGCACAATAGGCCTATCCCGCGGATCCAGGCCTCTGCCCAGGGCATACACCAGCAGTTTTTCGGTCACTGTGCCGGCAAAAATCTCGGGATCTGCAACCAGTGCCTCCCTCATCTGTACCGGTCCTTCAATAACAGTGCCATCGAGCAAGGTACCGGAGGCATCGATAGGAAGGCCTTCCTTGGTGAAATCACGCCAGGATCCGTCCACATCGAAGTTTTCCAGGGCGAACCCCATGGGATCGATCAGGTCGTGACAGCCAGCGCAGACCGGGTCGGCGCGATGTCTTTCCAGTTGTTCACGCACGGTAGATGGGCGACCTTCGGGAATACTTGCCTCCAGTGCAGGCACATTGGGTAATGGCGGCGGTGGTGGATTATTCCAAAGCTCGGTCAGGATAAATTTGCCACGCATGATGGGTGAGGTCCGGCTGGAGGCAGAGGTCAGTGAATGGATACTGCCATGTCCAAGGATGCCGAATCGATTGGGATCTTCAACATCGACTTTGCGGAAGCGCGCTCCGTAGACACCATCAATGCCGTAATGCCTGGCCAGGCGCTCATTTACGAAAGTATATTCTGCAGTTAGCAATTCATGGACCGGGCGGTTTTCTCTCAGGATGTAGGCAAACAGGCGTTCAGTTTCTTCACGAAAAGCCTGGCGCAGGTTGTTGTCAAAATCCGGGAACATCTGGATATCGGGACGTGCGACTTTTTCCAGGTTGCGCAGGGTGAGCCATTGCCCGACAAAATTCTGCACAAAGGCATTGGCGCGGGGATCGGCCAGCATGCGCTCCACCTGCCCCTGGCGCACTTCAGGTGCAGTCAGTTCTTCTGTTTCTCCAAGTGCCAGGAGTTCATCGTCAGGAACAGTGGACCAGAGGAAAAAGGAAAGACGTGACGCCATTTCAAGACCACTGAGTGCCTGATCAGAGCCAGGTGCTGTATCAGGCGCATCGGTTTCTACCCTGAACAGGAAAAAAGGACTGACGATCATACGGGCGACGGCAGTGCGGATACCTGCATTGAAGTCCATGCCGCTGGCGCGTTCCTGTTCGTAAAAAGCCAGCGGTGCAGCAATATCATCATTTTCTACAGGCCGGCGGTAAGCTTTGCGGGCCAGGTTAGCCAGGATTTCCCTGGCACAATCTGCTTCTTCAGCAGCGTTTTCTGGCTGGCATACCAGGATTTTCTCGCGAGTCGCCATTTCACTGACACCGGAAGGGTTGTAGGGACCTTCAATCTGGGCAGTTTCCAGTCGTGGCATGCCGGAGGTGTTATGAATTTCCAGGGTGTCGCGATCCACGGGTTGCCAGGCATTTTGTTCGGCAGTCATGCGTTCGCGCCAGGTAAAGATGACTTCGTGGGGGCCGGCGGTGACAGGAATCTGTGGAGATTTCAGTTTCTCGTTAACGATTGGAATAACATCATTGAATTCCTTCACACTGATTTCATGCTGTTCCTTGCCGCCGACTTCACTGGTGTAAACAATCTCACCGTCAATATAAATCAGGAATTCGTGGGGGATATCGTGTCCCTCAATGCCGAAATATCCCTCAGCGACTCCCTGCAGTGGTCGTGCAGAAAAAATGTATTCACCGTCCACCGGGAAGTAATGGGTCGCCCGAACACCGCCGCGTGTGCCAAGGGGCATGCCGGGCAAATGTTTTTCCTGGGTGGTATCAAAGGGTATCGGGTAGCTGGTGACACTCAGTGGTGTTTCCTCGTTACCCAGGGCCAGGTCAGTTACGCGCATACCAACAGTCATGTAGCGGTCCAGCAGCATGGGGGAGGTACGCAGCAGTTCGGCAATATTGTCGAAACCATGGCCCCCTGCATCACTGGGCAACAATTCTGACAGGTCAAGATCCACTCCCAGCAGGTCGCGAATCGCGTTGGTATATTCTTCCCGGTTAAGGCGATGAATGGTGGTCGTACCGGCATAAGGGTCGGCAAAAGCGGCAGCATCCAGTGTAGCCTCCAGGGCTGCCATGAACTTGTTGCGGTCATCAAGATCGGGCTGCGGTTGCGAACGTGGCGGCATGGCGTGAATCTTCAGTTTTCGCAGGACTTCTTCGAAAACACCGGGGTTGGCATTCACATCCTGGGGGCCCATACCTTCGAGTGCAAGGCCGCCACGGAATTCATCAAAGCTGTGGCATTCCATGCAGTAGGAATCGAGTATAGACCAGCTTTCCTCAAGGGCTTCTTCGTAGTCCTGTGCCATCACCGGCAAGGCGGCAAATGCAGTAATCAATGCCGCCGGTGTCATCCATTTTTTCATGAGAGTCTTTCTTCTTATAGTTATTTATTCTTGGGTTGGCGTGGCGCCAAGCTCGGTCAGCAGAGCTATCATATCTTCCGGCCATGCTGAGGGTTCTTCAAAGTAGAAACCCGGCGTGGGCTCAGGACGATCCATTTCTTCCACAACCTGGAGTGCAGTCTTGCCATCGTCATTGACGGCATTGATTTCAGCACCATGCTCCACCAGTGCCCGGACAATGGCCGGTTCCAGTTCCTTGGCTGCCACATGCAAGGCTCTGCGGCCGTCGGGGCCCGGCACATTCACATCGGCACCTGCTTCCAGCAGGAGCATTACTGCCTGCACCGTGTCACGCAAGCCTTCTTCACGGTAGGGTGGTGGACCATAGCGCAGGTCATTGGGGCCGCCCTGTCTGCCAACACCTTTACCACCGGCAGTGGCTACCATGAGTGCGCTTTGACTCACCACTTCCTCCTCACCATCAATGCCTACCTGGCGTGTTTCAGAGGCAGGCTTCCAGTTGGGATCGCCACCATGGGCCAGCATAAGTTTCATGCCGGCAATATCAGCGGACTTGGCAGCACGGTAAAAAGGCGTTTGATTGGACTTATAGTCACAGCACATGGAAGCATTATGCATCTGGCCAATGAACGGTTTGTTGGGGTCTGCACCGGCATCCAGAAGTAGCTCGGTCAATTCCAGGGCATTGATTTGGTTTGGATGATCGGCACGGAACACGGTTCCGTCCATAGCCATCCAGTCCGTTGTACCGTCGCGCATAATGGTGGCGTAATACAGTGATCCTTCATTGGCATCTGCGCCTTTTTCAAGCATGTGCCGTGCGAGGTCAAAGCGATCATTCACAATCGCCAGCATCATCGGTGATGCCTTGTCACCGTTGGTGATGTTGATGTCCGCACCTCTATCCACCAGCAGGTCTACAATGGCTTGATCGCCATTGCGAGCGGCCCAGTGCAGTGCTGCAAACCCACCAGTGGTGAAATCAGCATTTTTGCGTTCAGTCAGCGCGTTCACACGAGACTTCAAATCAGGATTTGCGCCGGCATCCAGCAGGGCTTCAACAATGTCCAGATGGCCTTCGGCCGCCGCCCACATCATTGCTGTCTGGTGATCCAGTGGCTCAGTGGCATCAGGATCAGCACCGGCGTTGAGCAGCAGCTTGACTGCTTCCTTGCTGCCTGCACGTGCCGCTGCCATGATCAGTGGCTCCACAGCCAGCCCGGACTGATCAAGACTTGCGCCACTTTCAAGCAGGGCTTCGATCATGTCGGCATTGCCATAACGGCTCGCCATGAGGATGGGGGTGATATCAAGCGTATTGGGTGTATTGGGATCGGCACCTGCATCAAGTAATGACTGCACCATATCCAGGTTTAAATTATAAACAGCCCATAGCAGCGGAGTTGTGCCATCAGGCTCAGGCAGATTCACGTCTTCGCCAGCACGGATCAGTTCCTGGAACTGGTTCACGTCATTGGTGCGTGCTGCCATAGCCAGTGGGCTGGAGGCCCAGGCTGACTGAGAAAACAAAAATACTAAAGTTAGAAAAGCGGTAATGGCTTTTCTGGAAATGAGATTGACCCTCATACGTCGTGCCCCCCAACCTACAATTATTATGGGCTGATGCTTCATGGAAAAAAGCAGCCCGGATTCTGTAGCGCTACAAACGACATGTGCCACGATCGAACCATATTACAAAACCTGCATGGGCTTCTCAATCATGTTCTGTGGCAGAGAGAGAATATGCAAAAAATAAGAAAATTCAACAGGATGGCGATTGATGGGTTTGTTGTTTTTTACCTGGTTGTGAGGGCTGAATATGCAGAATTCAATTCACTATGGTATCAAGTAAAGACTTGAGTGTGTTATAGGCAGTGCGGGCTTCCGCCATGAGGCCCTGTAAAGAAAGGATATTGGTTTCATTGGCATCGTTGAGCAGGTCGTAAAATTCTTCCCTGTCGTCACTGATGACCAGTTTGTATTGGCTGTCTCGAATAGCGGTCCAGTTCTGGCCCCGTAGCGAACCCTCTGTTAATACCCAGGATCTCTGGCCAGGCATATCTGGGTCAAAAATTTGTGGGGCGATACTGATTGAATCAATGGCCAGTGATTCTGGCAAAGCAGTGTCCTGGTCGGTACCGGTGAGGTCCAGAATTGTAGAAAAGAGGTCCACAACATGGGCAAGGGGGGTGGCTGTCCTGCCTTCGGGGACACCGGGACCTGCAATAATTAACGGAACGCTGACGCCACCTTCATACACAGTGCCCTTGGCGCGTTGTGGATCTCTTGGAGGGGAAGGGTTGTCCCAGGATACAGTGCCGTTGTCCCCCAGAAAAATCACGTAGGTATTGTCCTTCACTTCCTGTGGAATACTTTCAAGCAGTTGCCCGATGAGCGTATCCATTGCTTCCACCTGGGCGTAAAAATAGGCCCTGTTGTTTTCCTCGCCTTCAAAAACAGGTGGCAAATTTTTTGCCTCGCTGTGCAAGAGTTCGGTGGGTGGCAGATGAACCGGTGTATGCGGATTGCTGTAAGAGAGCCACAGGAACCAGGGCTTTTCTTTTTGCTCAGCTATCCAGTGAATAGCATCATCATTGACACGCTGGTCGTAGTAACCGGTCTCGGCTGTAAGCTTACCATTCTCAAGGTGACGCCAGGCAAAGTAACTTGATGGCACGCCAAAAAGACCTCCGGAGTAATAATCAAAACCGGACTGGTTGGGATGATTGACATCACCGTTAAACAGATCTGCCAGGTGCCATTTGCCAATGGCTGCAGTGGCATAAGGATCAGGTAAGGCACCAAGCACCTGGGGGAGCATGATTTCATCCAAACGCGGTCCTCTGGGTAATTGTTGTGGTGGAGGTGGCTGACGTAAAGCAGCAACTTCGCCGTTATCGACAAGTCCGATAGGCTCATACCAGAGCTCGGTCGGTGAATTCTCTGGAAGTTGAGGAACCGGCGCATCCATGTTGGCCCACTGAAATCGCAGTGGGCTGCGCACTCCTGTACGAAAGGCATAGCGACCGGTGAGCAGGGCTGCGCGGGTGGGGGAGCAGCTGGGTTGCGACCAGAACTGCTCGAAACGTACACCCTGGCTGACCAGCTTATCTATATTGGGCGTCACCGCTGTTTCTTCACCAATGCCGTAACTCGACAGTGCTTCAGTGCCCAGGTCATCAGCAATGATGACAAGAATGTTCGGCGCTGCCTGAAGGGTAAATGCAGAAATGCCGATTGAGAGACTGAAAACAGGAAACAGGACTTTACGCATGTAACAGGATGGGGTGTTCATATGGCGCCTGAAGTAATAAGTTTCCTGGGTGGTAATCCACGTACCTTGTTGCTGTACAGATACGATACCGGAACCAGAATTAATCCAAGGACTGCATGCCAGATCATATCCTGGGCCACAAAATGTGCAATAAAGGCCAGGATCATATTGATATAGTAGGTCGCATAAACCCATTCTTTAAGGTCGGCATATCGATTGGTAATAATCACAAGGGCACCGACCAATTTAAGATACGCCAGGGGGTAAATTAAATAGGTCGGGTAATTGTATTCATTGAACAGACCGTTAATGGTGTCATTGAGCAATTGATAGGTCACAAAAGACCACAACATGGCAAACAGCATGTAACCTGTAGCAATCCAGTAAATGACTTTTTGTGTTTTTGTAGCCATTATTAATTCGTGTTATTCCTGGTCAGGAAAGCAATCAAGGCATCAAGCTCCTGCTCACTGACTTCAGTAATGCGCACAGGGGTCATGCCAGGTGTGTTTGTTCTGACGATATTGCGAATGTAGTCCGGCAAAAGATCAGTCCTCATATGGAGTACGGCTGGTTTGCTGTCACCATAGCGTCGGTGCAACATCATGGTGCCGCCTTTTTGGGGTCCTTCGCCGTGGCAGTATTCACAACGTGCCATGTAAATGCGCTCTCCTGCTTCCAGCGTCGACTCCTGGGCAGTCGCCGCAAAGGGCAGGGTGCATAGTAAAGTGATTGCAGAAAGCGTTAATTTCCTCATGCCTGATCCTCCCTCATTCCCTGTGGCCAGATGCCATTTTTACCCGGTGATAAAATGCCGTTAGGGTCAAGTGTGTCCTTGATGGTTTCATTGAATCGTTTCAGTGCATGGTTGTTGAAATCAAAAGACTTCATAGCGTGATCCATAAACACCAGTGGAGTGCGGTATTCCGACCAGCCTTTTTCGGCAGAGGTCTGAATCAGGCGCTCTACCAATTCAATAGCCCGTTGATTTGCAGCTGCATCAGTTGGGGACAGGGGCACACCTGCCAGGGTCATCATTGAACGCGGTGTGTGCATGTGCAGCGGTCCGCCCATGTAGCGCATGCCGTATTCCTGGTACAGGCTATCGTAGGTCTGCATAAAATCCCAGTAGGTCTCGCCAGTGAAATTCATGACCATGGAGACAAAGGTGCCGCCATGATTCCAAAGGGAAGATTCCTGGAAAGAGGGAATGCCGGCGGCCAGTTTTGATTCGGTCAGCATGGTGTCCGGGTTATAGGGCGCAGTGTATTTCTCCGAGTGAAAGCTGACGCCGGGAATTGTCGAGGCGTAGGCATCCTGCACCTCTTCCCAATTGGTTTCCACCACCCTGTCGTATCCGTAAAAACCCAGTCTCGCACGCCAGCCCGGGGGCCCGGGAGGAGGCCCGCCAGCCCCTGGAGGCCCCGGTGGTAGACCACCGCCTGGTCCCTGGGCGCCTTCCACATGACCGCCCCTGTTGGGACCTGCCGTGGCACTGTTGGCAATCACATTGGCATGACGCAGGGGGCGCATCACATCAATCAACGGAATGATGTCTTCATAATTCTCAACATACACTTCTGCGGAACGGAAAGTCGGGGGTTCAGGAATCAGCCATACTCCCATCTTGGTCACGATGCCGAAGTTGGATTGGAAAAACATGCCGTCAAATGATGGTCCGAAGCCATGCTTGTATTGTTGCCAGGTTTCCGCATTGCTGTTGGCACCCATACCGGTGCGAACAACATCACCGTTGGCAAGTACGACTTCCATGCCACATTGGGCAGCAGCGCGTTCACCCAGCAGGCCATAACCGGCTCCGCGTTCCATGGTATTACCAATGATGCTGGCATAGGCAGGTGAGGGGCCGTCGGTCCATAGTCGATAGCCGCGGCGACGGATTTCCAGCCATAAGTCATAGTGACTGACGCCTGGCTCAACGAGGGCATAGGCATGCTCTTCGTTGAGCTCAAGAATTTTATTCATGCGCTTCAAATCAACAATGACACTGCCATTAACCCTCGCGTCCGGACCGCCATAGCCATAGTTCTTGCCCGTGGAGATGGTCCAGAGCGGAATCCTGTAATCATTGGCGACGCGCAACACATGCTGGACCTCTTCAACGTTTTTCGGCGCAACTGCAGCAGACGGAATCGGTTGTAGATCCGTATTCATGAGCGGTGAAAAATAATCCTTGTACATGGCGATGTGTTCATCGATCGTGAACACCCAGTCGCTGCCGACAGCTTCCCTGAATTCACCAAGTGCATTATCGAACTGGCCCTGTGTTAATCCGGCTGGAATTGTCATGGTTACACCCTCTCAACTATTGGAGCCAGAACCCAGGCCACCAGTAATTCGTCACCGGCTTTGCCAGCATTGTTTTCTTTCAGGAGCTGGCTGATTTCAGGTTCAAGCTGTGCAAAATGAACCTGCTGATAACCATAGTCTCTGGCCAGTCCGAGTACATAAGCGGCGGTATGGGTTTTTGTGTATCCCGCGATTACAGTTTTCTGACTTCTGAAGTGCCTACCAAGTTCGGCGAAAGCTTGCTCGTTCAGATCATCACCAACATTCAACGTACGCGAACCATTTTGTTCGGCGTCATCCGCAAATTGCCTGCTGGTTTCCATGCGCTCATCAAACAGGACAAGATCGAGCACTGAGTCCTGTTTACTGGTTCTTCCTTTTGCAAGGGATGGGTTGATACTGGCCAGTGAGGCCAGCGTTGCAGAACTGGTCTGCAGAAATAGTCGCCTGTTAAGCATATGGCTTTCCTCTATTATCTTTTAAAATTTTCCATCAAATCGTGGGTCATCCTTGGCAAACTTGTATATCCGGTACATCCGCCCGTTCCAGGGCACGCGAAAATCAAGGACACGTTCGCCGTCGGGTGTTACTTCAATAATGTTCTTGTTATGGGCGTTGACAAAAATCGTGTTACCGTTGGGCAGTCTTTTCCAGCCACTCATGAAGGGGGAGAAGTAATCCTCAGTGGCATCACTGTTCCAGGACCATACAATTTCCGGCTCACGCCGGGTGTTGTAACTGCCGTTTCGTCTCATCGGCATCTTTACTTCCAGCAGGTCGGTATAGGAGTTTTCAAAATCCATGAACATCTGCGCGTTATGATTACCTTCGAGCGTGCGCTTCATGCCGTTGTTATAGATAGCAATGTTGCCAGCACCAGGGAGACCTTCCTCAATCCAATGCACGTTGTGTTGCCAGTAAGTTGTAGCGTCATCCAGTGAGCCATTCCTGGTGGTAAATGGATTGCCCCAGCGGTAAATCAGGTCACCGCCTTGTCCATGGCGTCCGCCTTCATCTGTCTTGGCTTCATTCATGGTTGTGCTGTGATCAATAAACCAGAGTTCCCCATAAGCAGCTGAACTCAGGACGATCTGGTCGAGTTCGGCGTTGTAATCCACACCGTTTACATGATTCAACTGTCCACTTATGAATCCGGCATAACCGTCACGCAGGTAATTAACATCAAGCTTGCCGACTTCCCTGGTGACATCACCATAGTTCGCCCGGTCGGGAAATTTATCCTGGACCAGGTGGTCCCAGGTGTTCCATTGCCAGACAAGTTCGGTACTGCCGTCTTCCAGATTAGGTTTCAGCTCGACAATCCGATCCATCCAGATGATGTCGGCAGTTGCCGGAAACACGCCGTCCCAGCCCATCGCGGCGACTTCTTCACGACTGAACCCCGTATAGACAATGGCCAGGATATTGCCGTTGGGCATGTATTCCACGTCGTGATGAATAATCTCTTTGCCGACGCGATCAATGCTGTATTCCCAAAGGACATTGCTGTTCCAGTCAAGCAGCTGCACGGTTCCAGCGGCCCCAACCGGGAATTCCTCGGAGTGCATCCAGTCGTGTTTGGAGACTGTGCGAAGCAGTAAGCCATTATCGAGGAGGTATGCCACGGCGCCTTCCGGCTGGTAGGGAGCTGGTGCCCATTCGTGAACGGTGTTGCCCTCGTTATCAATCAGGTAAGTGCGATTGGCGTTAACCAGCTGGTAGGCCGCATCATGGACAAGGGTATAACCGTCAAAGGCGCGGTTATCCTGGCCCGGCAAAATATCACCAGTGATTTCTACCTCGAAACTGTTCATCCGCATCTGCATGGCCATGCCGTCCGGGACACCAGGACCACCCGGTCCGGGAGGGGCGCACCTGGAGGACCCTGGTTGTTCAGTCCCAGTTCCTCGCTGCTGATGTTCCAATCACCATCATGATCAAGGCGTTTAATGTTCTGGCTGGCATTGGCCAGTTCCTCAGCGGAAATAAGCAGGTCGCCATCATCCTCGATGATGCGCACAATGTACTGTTGTCGAACCATTGCAGGCAGTGGTGGTGGGGCGCCTATTTCCTGCTGGTTAAGTTCACCATCGCCGTCCATGTCCGGGGTCAACAGTCGTTCACTGGCCATCATGACTTCTTCAGTAGAAAGCGTGTCGTCACCATCCACATCAAGGGTTTGCAGAATTAATTGCATGCGAGCCATGCCAGGGGGCATGCCCGGCGGCTGGGCCTGCAAAAATGAGGGTATTAGAAGCAGTACAAGCAGAGCTCTTATTTTCATTGTGTTTTCTTCATGGAAATAGCAATTCCGGATTATTTTCACTTGTAATAATTATTTTTACAAGTGTAAAATTAAAAAATCTCGCAAAAGGAATACCTGATGACCAAATCTGCACAGACTCTACAAATTGAATCGGAGCAGGAAACGACGAGGGGCATTATTCTGCGTGCAGCAACGCGGCAGTTCGCAGATCATGGTTTTACTGGTACATCGCTCAGGGATATCGGTGAAGAGGCGGATATTAATTTTCAGTCAATTCGTTATCACTTTGGATCGAAAGAGGATCTGTGGGAGGCGGTAGTTGCTAATTTAACCCGTGAAGCCTTGCAGGCGGGCATTCATCATGAACAGGCAACTGCCTCACTGCCACCGGCTGATCAGCTCAAGGCGCAGGTTAGGGCATTGGTAGCACATCAAGTGGCTAACCCTGACTTGATGCGTGTGCTGATTCGTGAGGCGATGAAAAACAGTGATCGGTACAGAAGAATATATCCACTTTATATTGCCCCTTTTTATGAACTGGCTGAGAAATTTCTTAAAAGAATGCAGAAGGCAAAAGTGGTTAATCCGGATATCCCGATCAAAATTCTGGTTATGGTGTTCCGGGGTGCGCTGAATTTTCGACTCATCGTGCCAGCCGAAAACGAGTTGTATACAAAAAGGCCTTTAAATTCTGAGGCGTCAATTACTGAACATGCCGATGCAATTACACAATTATTGTTAGCAAAAAATTAATCACACTGGGTCAAATATTATGGATGTAAATCGTAGGCAGCTCTTAACAGGTTCGACAATACTTGTCGGTGCAAGTGCTCTGGCAACGGCATTGCCAAAGACAATTAAAGCGCAACCTGGAGGACCACCGAGTCCATACACTCTGGCAGAACGTGATCGTCGTTGGGCGGCTTTGCGTGTCATGATGACTGAACAGGGCGTGGACTGTCTTGTGGTACCTAACCTGAGTGGTGATTTTACCCTGCACTATGCACAGTACATCACCAACAAATCCTTTAGCGGACATGGCATTGCCATTTTGCCGGCCGAAGGGGAGGCGGCAGCCTTCGGTATGTCGCCAGGACCTGGTGCCTGGGCGACTCCGTATGGCAAGCGAGGAGAGCCCCTGGGTCCGGCAGTTGCCGATCTCCTGAATGGGATGGGGCATGGCAACAGCACTATCGGTGTGGTGGGCACCGAAAACAATATCTTTGGTTTAAATGAATTTACTGCGCCGGGCTTAATGCTCTATTCGGTCTGGAGTGAAGTCCAGGCGGGCTTGCCCGAGGCGACTTTCAAAGATGTCACCTCAGAATTTGCGAAAGTAAACATGGTCAAGGGTTCTGAAGAGATAGCCGCCTTTGAAAAAGCCGCACAGTTGGGTGAAGAGATGCACAACATGTTGCTGGGTTTCACGCGCCCGGGTATCACTGACAGACAATTTCGTGCGCAGATTGAAGAATTCCTGATTCACAATGGTGCTACCGCTGATGTAAAGGCGCTGGAAATACAGCCAGGTCCCGTCCAGCAGGGGCATGTCATCAACACAGAATATGGGATTGAAGCATTTGGTGGCTACGCACAGGTTACACTTTGTATGAGTGTCGGGGATCCCAGTCCTTTAAGCCGGGAGCTGCACCAGGTGGCACAGGAATGTTTCGCAGCAGGCCTTGAGGTCATCAGACCAGGTATCACCTTCAGGGAAGTCTTTGAACCCATGGAAAAAGTCGTCAGTGATGCAGGTTACTGGCACGGTTTCCCTGTGATACATGGCATGCGACCTGTTGTGCTGGCAGGTCCTGTCGGAATAGGCCAGCCCATCGGTTCCTATGCAGATCCACTTGGTGCAGATATTGTTCTTGAGCCTGGGATGTCAATCAGCTTTGAGCCGGGAGCGCGGATGGGACGAATGGCGCAGGTCAAGGTTGGTGCCAGTGCCTTTGTCACAGATGATGGTGTCAGGCTGCTGAATAATGTCGGCAGAACCATGCAGGTCATCTAGGTAATCCGGGAAGACGATTACTGAATCAGCTCAGATTGCTTTAACGCGTTTCCAGAATAATATGGCCCACGCCTGTGCTTGAAGCCGGGACATGCATGAAGCGATAAATCTCTTCTACCTTGTCACCGAGTGCGCCGCGCATGACCAGCCACATGACAAGCTCCACGGCTTCTGCGCCGGCCTCGCGCATGTATTCCAGGTGGGAAATCTGTGTCAGCTTTTCCGGGTCCTGTGACAGAGCATCCAGGAAGGCCTTGTCAAAGTCCTGGTTGATCAGCCCGGCACGGGGCCCCTGAATCTGATGGGACATACCGCCGGTGCCAAAAACCACAACATTCAGATCTTCATCCCAGCTTTCTACCGCTTTTTTAATAGCCTTGCCAAATTGATAGCAGCGATTTCCCGTGGGTGGCGGATACTGAACCACGTTAACGGCAACCGGAATCACCGGGCAGGGCCATGCGTCGGGTTCACCGAATAAAAGACTCAGTGGTACGGTAAGACCATGATCCACCTGCATCTCGTTGACGATAGTGATGTCAAATTCATCCAGCACCATGGACTGCACCATGTGTGAGGCCAGTTCAGGATGACCCTTTACTATCGGGACAGGACGTGCCCCCCAGCCTTCATCGGCAATGGGAAATTCATCCGCACAGCCCACTGCAAAAGTCGGGATCATGGTGAAATCAAAGGCATTGTTGTGGTCGTTATACACAACGATGGCCAGGTCAGGCCTGATGTCTGCCATCCATTGTTTTGATGGTTTGAAGCCATCAAACATGGGCTTCCAGTAGTCGGATTCCTGTTTGTTCAGATCAACAGCAGCGCCAATGGCGGGGGTGTGGGAAGAGCCGATTCCGGCAATGATTTTTGCCATCAGCTATTCTCCCTTCTTCTGTTCAGACTTTTGTTCAGAACGGGAACGCCAGCCATCAGGTGAACGCCCCCCGGCAAGCATCATGTTCACGTATTCCTGTTCGCTCATGCCGGTCATTTCGGCGGCCATGTACTGGTAGGAATGCTGATCAGTAAAGGCCAGCTTGGCCAGGCAATACACGACGCCGCCCAGTTCCAGCAGCCTGTTCCAGTCCCGTTTCTGGACAGCCTCTTTCTGGGCATCTGTCATGGGGAACTGTGCGAGGTATCCGGCTTCGTCGGCAAGAAATGACTCGCGATTCGCGGCTTTCATCAGCGACATGAAAAAATTATTCAGGTGATAGCCTTTCCTGGCGCGCTGGGCATCAAAGACCCAGGTGCCTGGCAAATCTTCGTAGGCTTGTGTTTTATCTGCCATGGTGTGAATCCAGGGTAAGCGAAAATTAGTACGTAGATGCAGACGGTGATTGTACAGTTGTATAAATAAATTTTACAATTGTATATTATGGGTTGTTACAGTTTCATCATCAGTACCTGATAAAGAGAAGTTACCAGACTATGGCAAAACCGAGAGAAGAGGAAGGACAAAATACCCGGGAATTATTGCTGCAGGCTGCAGCAAAGGCTTTTTCAGAATACGGTTTCGGTGGCGCTAATATCAGGCAGATTGCCAGGGATGCCGGTGTCGGCTTTCAGCTTATCCAGTATTACTTCGGATCCAAGCAGGCCTTGCTGGAAGCAGTGGTTGAATACCTTTTCAAGCAGGATGCTGAGGCAGGCTATCGTCACCTGGAAGCAATTGCGCCATTGCCTCCGGAGCAGCAGCTTGTCGCCCAGGTGCATTCTGTGGTCCGCTATAAATGGGAGCATCCGGAACTTAACCAGATTTTGCTCAGGGAGGCGATGCAGGACAGTCCGGAGTACCAGATTATTCATGAAAAAGCTGTTGAAGGTTTCAGGACTATTTCCAGGACCTTCCTCGGGAAAATGCAAAAAGCAGGTGTCGTTAAAACTGATATTCCCCTGGAAGACCTTGTGCATCTTTTTCAGGGGGCTGTGTTGTATCGAATCCTCAGCCGGGCTGATATGGATTCAGCGAAAAGCAACAAAATTAGCCGGGACAAACTCATCAAGAAGCACGCGGATGCCATAGTAAATTTGTTAAAAAAATAAATTCTGCTGAAGTCTGATTAACACTTGAAAATCAACATAACCAGGAATTATCAATGAGCAAAGAACAATCCAATCCTTTAATCGAATCCGGAAAACCCCTTTTCTTTAAAGTTGCCAATGCCGATGTCATTGGTTTCGAGATTCCTGAAATTCGTCTGGGAGAGGCGGTCAGGTTGTCTGTGCGGTCACTCACCGTGATGCAGAAAGAAGCCCTGGTTGCTTCAGCTACTACGGGCAATGTCTGGCGACTGGCCAGTGATGAAGGGGCCTACCTTGCGGGTCTGGATGAAGCGCCCTGTCCGCTGTCATTTCTTTCTACAGGCATGGTGTGTTCCTACATGAACGAAATCCAGGCTTTGGCGAAAATACGTCATGTCACCATCAATGATATTCGCCTGATCCAGGATAATTACTACACCATGAAAGGCTCAGCCAAGGCAGGCACGATGACCGGTGGTGCGAAGAATGTGGATTTGACTGTCCAGGTAGACAGTGATGCCAGCCAGGATGAGTTAAACAAACTGGTGCTGGATGCCACCGCGGCTTCGCCTTTAAATGGTTTGATGCGCGGTTCCAAGGAAAGCCTGTTTACCCTGACCCATAACGGCAATGAAATTGAGCCAGACAAGGCCCTGACAGTAGGCAGTCCGGCATTGCCTGATCCGGGTGATCAGTTTGATGATGCTCAACCCACCAGTGATGACTGGTCCGGCTTGATTACCAAAGGCGGCATGACACCAAAGGCCAGGCACACAAAGACCATGGCCAATGACAGTCTGGCTGAACAGCAGGATCGTTTGTTACATGTCAGGGTCATTTGTACTGTCCGTGATGATGGCGTCAAGGAAGTCACCCAACATTTGTTTAATCCCCATGGTTCCATTTTTACATTTCTCTGTGATGAGGCAGAGGTCAATGGAGGTAATGGACTGGCACCGGATGCGGCGAGTTATATTTCTGCCGGCATAGGCTTTTGCTTCATGACCCAGTTTGGACGTTACGCCAAGATTGTGAAGAAAGACCTGGAGGAATACCGCATTGTTCAGGATAGTCACTTCTCACTGGGCGGTGCCAGTGGTGGTACGGGCGAGGCAGGAACTGCTGATCCCATTGAAACCCATGTGTTTTTGAAAACAGCCCAGGATGATGACTTTGCGCGCACCGCGCTGGATATGTCGGAGCAAACCTGTTTCCTGCATGCCTTCTGCAAGGCCGACCTGAAAACCAAAGTGAAGATTCGCGCCATGACAGACGAGGTGGAAGTGCCTGATGTCGCCGTTGGTTAAAACACTAAAAGGTGTGAGGAGTAATTTGATGAAATCATGGTTACCCGTTGTATTGCTCTGCACCTCTTTTGTATCCATTGCCCAGGACACTGAAGCTGAATTCACCTTAAGAGCGCGAAATACTGAATTCGAAAAGCAGATTGTCACTGTGGCGCCCGGTGTGTTTACCGCCTTGGGTTATAGCCCTGCCAACTCTTCCATGGTTGTTGGACACGATGGTGTCATCATTATTGATACGGGGATGACGCCCAACCATTCCATTGAAATTCTTGAGGCTTTCCAGGCTATCAGTAACCTGCCTGTTCGCGGCATTATTTATACCCATGGCCATGGGGATCATACCGGCGGTGCCAGTGTCTTTGTGGGGGAGGAGCCACCTGAAATCTGGGCCATGGAAAACTTTGGCATTGAAGACGGACCCTTGCTGGCAGCCGGTCTGACGATTCAGCGGCAGCGAGGTATCAGGCAGGCGGGTTTTGCCTTACCTGATGAGCTAAGAATCAACAACGGGATTGCTCCTGCCATGCGCCCCGGCAATGCCAATGCCTTCAGCGCCAATGAAAATGCCTCGGCCAATACATCGCCTACCCATACCTTTGCCGGAGGACGCGAGCGCATCGATATAGCTGGTGTGGAACTTGATCTCGTTGCTGCGCCAGGCGAAACGGATGACCAGATATATGTCTGGCTGCCAGAGCAGCGCGTTCTCTTTGCCGGTGATAATTTTTACCGCTCTTTTCCCAATCTCTATGCCATCAGGGGGACCCCCTACCGGGATGTCTATTTATGGGCCAACAGCCTGGACCTGATGATTGCTGAAGATGCTGTTGCAGTAGTACCCGGACATACTCGGCCCGTTATCGGTGAAGCTGAATCCCGTGCTGCGTTAACGCGGTATCGGGATGCGATCCGCTTTGTGCACGACAAGACAGTTGAGGGAATGAACATTGGCCTGACGCCAGACGAGTTGGTGGATTACGTAAAATTGCCCGAAGAATTAGCCACCCATCCTGACCTGGGAGAATACTATGGTCGCGTGGCCTGGGCAGTGCGTTCCATTTTCAACGGGTACCTGGGCTGGTATGACGGCAATCCGACCAACCTGTTGCCGTTAAGTCCGGGAGAAGAAGCGCAGCGCATGGTTGAGTTGGCTGGCGGAGCTGATGCACTTCTGCTTGCAGCGCAAACGGCATTGTCAGAGGGTGATGTTCAGTGGGCAGCCCAACTGGCCGACTATCTTATTGCATTCGATCCCATGCTTTCCGCGGCCAAACTGGTTAAAGCCGATGCGCTTACGGTAATGGCCCGCAATTCTGAGAATGCACTGGGGCGGAATTTTAACCTGACAATAGCGAATATGTTGCGCGAGCAGGCTGCGACTGAAAACAGTGAGTAATTTTCCAGCGGAGAATATTTATGCCAGTACGCTTATTTGATTCCAATTCCATGGAATATAATTCTATTGCCGTAAACGTGGCAGAACATGTCACCATTGCCGAACTGAAAGAGCGGATTCTCGAAAAATTCGAAGATCAGGGAATGGAAAATTCCATTGCTGTCGCAGACAGTGAAAATCTTGCTGTAGGCTGCGGCCGTTTTCAGCCCGGCGCCGAAAGTCATGAGGAAATTCCAGTTTCCTATGAAGAGGTTCTGGTGGTATTGGAAGGTGACGTCACCTTGACCGTGGATGGTGAGCCGAGGAAAGGAACAGCCGGACAGTTTTTCTATATCGAGGCGGGAACCAAGGTTCGTTTTGCCTCGGAGAGCGGCTGCCGCTTGTTGTTTGTCACGTCTCCTCCCGTGTGGAAATCGTTTGAGGCGGCTTATAAGGCAGGTAAGCTCAAGTAGTTGCCCTGGATCAATTCCACATTCGTGAATAAAGGCTATAACCTGAATTAAATCGTTTGAGGGTCAGCCAATGCACGAGACTTCTATTCTCGTTGATGTTGTCGCCGGGATAATTCTGCTCCTGGTGATCGCTGCCGCTGTATCCGCACTCGGTAAGCGCATCCATCTGCCCTTTACTGTCATGCTGGTCATTGTCGGTGCCGGGATTGCGCTGGCAGCTGACAATATTCCCATGCTGGGTGTGCTCCATAGCCTGAGCCTGTCGCCGGACATGATTCTTTTTATCTTTCTGCCTACCCTGATCTTTGAATCGGCATTCAACATGGATGCGCGTCAGCTCTGGCGCAACATTCTTCCCGTATTGACCCTCGCCGTACCGGGCCTGCTGTTATCCACCGGCATTATTGGCGGCATTGTCTACTACGCCACCGGTATTCCACTGATGGCCTCGCTGCTGCTGGGCGCTATCCTCAGTGCCACCGATCCCGTGGCCGTGATAGCCCTGTTCAAGAAACTGGGTGCTCCCCAGCGCCTGACCATCCTGGTGGAAGGGGAGAGCCTGTTTAACGATGCAACCGCTATCGTCCTGGCCACTATTCTCATTGCCGGGCTGGGTGTTGAAGCGGGGGCAGAGGCCATCACCTTTGGCGGGGCTGCTATTGAATTCCTGTCCGTCTTTCTCGGCGGAATGGCGGTGGGGCTTGTCCTTGGTGTCGTGACCTCGCTGCTGCTCGGAATGGTCAGGTCGGATGTCTATATAGAAACAACACTCACTACAATCCTGGCCTATGCCTCCTTTATGCTTGCCGAGCATGTGCTCCATGTCAGTGGCGTTGTTGCCGTTGTCATGGCGGCATTGACGCTGGGCAATTGGGGGCGGATCAAGATTTCCCCGGAAGTGCGTCAGTACGTGGATCATTTCTGGGAGTACATGGCCTATGTGGCTACAGCGCTGATTTTCCTGATGGTGGGTATGCGCGTAAACCTGGCTGAGCTTCTGCAATCTTCCGGCACACTGTTCTGGGTAATCCTGGGAATGCTGCTGTCAAGGGCTATCGTGATTTACGGCATGATTCCCCTGAGCAACCGCATGCCCCATACACTGCCCACCGGCTCGGATTACCAGCACATTATGTTCTGGGGTGGATTGCGTGGTGCGATTGCCCTGGCCATTGTGCTCAGCCTGCCGGATTTTCAATACCACGATGAATTCATCGCGCTTGTCATGGGTGCCGTGTTATTCACCTTGCTTGTTCCCGGTCTGAGTATCGAGTGGCTGGTTGGCAAGCTTGGTCTTAACAAGCCGCCACTGTCAGATCGCATTGCCAGGGCAGAAGGCACGATGACTGCAATCCAGCTTGCTCTTTCCAGACTGCCTGATCTGCAGCGCGGTGGTTTGTTTTCAGGATCAATCGCCAGCAAGTTGCAGCAATATTGCCAGAAGGCATTGATTGAAGAGCAGGAAAGTCTCCAGCATTTACGCAGTGATGAACTGGATCATACCGAAGAAGTGATCCAGCTTTACCTGCGCTGTTATGCCAACGAGCAGGCCCAGTACAACGAGCTGTTCAATAAAGGGCATATCAGTGAAGCGGCCCTGCGTTCCCTGCTTAGAGTGCTGGCGAACCAGATTGAATCTGTTCGATTTCATGGACATTACGAGTCCGTCAAGGAAGCGGACATGTTATCCAGTCGCTTTGGAAAATCCCTGCATCATGTTATGGACAGGTATCTTGGCAAACTGAATTTCATGGAATATTTCCGGTTGGAATTTATCGTGCACAGCTATGAAAAAGCCTGGGGACATTACCATGCGTGCCAGGAGGTCCTTGCGGATATGGATCGGCTTGAAAATCTTGCAGACCTTGATGATGGCGTAGTCAAAAAAGTACGGAAACAGTATCAACAATGGCGAGGATTCGCTGAGAAAAATATCAACCAGATGTCGGAGCTCTATCCTGAGTTTGTGACAGCCATGCAGGAACGACTGGGGATGCGGCTCATACTGCTCGCTGAAATTCAGGCCATTCACGACGAAGCACTTCACGGCAATATTTCCCATGGCATGGCTGAACAGATAGAGGAGGAGCTATACCAGCGACTTTGGGAATTGCGAGGACAGGAAATTACGCGTTTGCGAGTGGAACCGGATGAATTGCTCAAAAAGGTCCCATTCTTTGCGGACACCAGCCCAGACGATTTTCTTGTCCTGAGTCAAAAAATGCAGCGCCATAGTGTTCCCCCAGGCGAAGCCGTGATCAGGCAGGGAGAGAAGGGGGACAGCCTTTACCTCATCGCCAGGGGTGTCGTTCGAATTTCACGAAAGCAAGCTGAAAAGGAGCAGGATCTGACTTCACTCTTTGCCGGTGACTTCTTCGGTGAGATGGCCCTGCTGCATGACGATATCAGGACAGCTACTGTCACCAGTGTTTCTCCCTGTACCTTTTATGTGCTGGGCAGGCGTGACGTTCATGATGTGTTGGAAAAAAACCCGGCTATTCGGTTGGCACTGGAGCAGGCTGATAAGAACAGGCGCAAAGCGCAGGGCGCAGCTGAAGCAGATTAACGGCGTTAGGGGTAGACTTCTTGCCCCGTCTCAACTACCTTGCCCCGTTTTTTGCGACGGGAAAACCCCTCTTGAGTATTGAAAAACTGTTTATTCTTAGCGCCCGGTTTGAGGCCTTCACCTGGGCTGGCTTGTTGATCGGGATGTATTTCAAGTACGTGCTTGAGATTTCTGACCAGGGCGTCTGGCTATTCGGTCGTCTGCATGGCGGGGCATTTCTGGTTTATTTCGTTGTCAGTATCATTGCCGCGATGAGACTGCGCTGGCTTTGGTGGCATGGCATCCTGGCAGTGTTGGCCGCCATTCCGCCGTTAGTGACGTTTCCACTTGAGTTGTGGTTCAGAAAAAATGGCAATCTGAATGCTGAATCCCGGGTACAAGGAGAGATCCAGTCCTAACTCAGGCTGGAAGCCTGCTGTTTAAGCGTTTATTCTTCCTGTTCGAACTTTTGTCTGTCCAGGGGATTTACACGTGACATTAAACTTACGATTACTTTCGCTCCCATTATTCCTTTCATTATTACTTACCGCTTGCAGCCAGGAATCTGATCAGGATGCTGGTCAACTTGCTGCATCAGCAAGTGATCAGGCTTCCATGTCAGCATCCGATGCTCCCCTTGCCGCGGCAGTGGATGAGGAACGCCAGTTGCTGGGTACCAGTGACACCAGCCAGTGGCCTCACTATGGCGGCAGCTACAACGAGCAACGCTTCAGCCCCCTGGATGCAATTAATGATACCAATGTATCCGAGCTCGGACTGGCCTGGTACGCCGACTACGATACCAACCAGAATCAACATGGCTCTCCCATCTATGTAGACGGCGTGCTGTATGTGTCCACTGCCCGTAACGTGGTACATGCCTTTGATGCGCGCAGTGGTGAACGGGTGTGGACCTATACTCCGATCCTCGAACCCAATCCCAACCTGGGACTGGTGAATCGGGGCATCTCGGCCTTTGATGGCAAGATTTATATGGGCATGCTTGATGCCCACCTTGTTGCTCTCGACGCAGCGACCGGTGAGCCTCTCTGGAATACTGATACTGTGCCGGAAAGTCTGCTGGGCGAAATGGCTGGTCGGTATTCGATCACCATGGCCCCCCGCGTGGCCAAGGGGAAGGTTTTTATCGGTGGCTCCGGTGGTGAGTTTGGTGCCCGTGGCTGGATTGCAGCTTTTGATGCACAGACCGGTGAAGAAGTCTGGCGCTTCTGGACGGTGCCGGGTAATCCTGAGCTTGGCTTTGAAGCGCCTCATCTGGCAATAGCT
>Ga0181556_1001036_pt1 | contig 28895 bp, 27 predicted proteins | sample 011ome_14_FD_148651 | JGI IMG/M metagenome (GOLD analysis project Ga0181556, IMG submission 148651) | Coastal salt marsh microbial communities from the Groves Creek Marsh, Skidaway Island, Georgia - 011505AT metaG (spades assembly) | ecosystem: Environmental > Aquatic > Marine > Intertidal zone...
TGCGTATGGCATCAAACAACCGCTGCACACGCTTTGCAATGCTGTCATCATAGGGGGCCACAGTGTCATGAATGCCCGTCAAAGGGCGCATAAATTTGTCCGATAATCGCCATGAGGCGGGAAAACATAAAACAGCCGCCGATAGCAGATGTTCATCCCCCTCTTTTTGCAAAATACAAAAATCGTTTTGTACAATCGCGCCCAAACACAGCAGCGGATCAGACCAATCTAGTGCAACCCTTTGTCCATCGGGACACACCACCTCTGTGTCGCTCACCACAAAATCGCTGTGCTTGGCAATGAATTGCAAAACCTGTTCTAACAGCTCGCGCACAGCAGGCAGAGCGCGCGCATCGCATGCAATCACATCGTCGCGCCGCTGTAACATCAAATCCCGACGTAATGCCATCTGTGCGCCATAGGCATCATCAACCCACAACCAATCCTCTGGGTCCAGCACCATCATCCCGGGCAAAGGCCGCGGTTGTGTGACATCGAATGGAATATGTGATTGCAAAATGACTGGCATCACTGGATTTAATACCAAGTGGTCCGCCCAAACAAGGCGAATTTCGCCAAAAATCATGTCGCAAATTGGCGCGCACCGGGATGAATTCGGTCTGACACTGAATTCAGTTTGCAAACAGGATGTGCCCATGAACACACATTTTAGCGAAACCCGCAAAATTGATCCAACCCGTGGATCAAAAACCGCTGATAACACGCCAAACAACCAAGATCGCGTTGAAATTGGCCCCACCCAACTGGCCTATGGCGAATGGGCGGTGGCAGGGTTGGAATTGCCGGATTTGCAAGCCATGCGGGCCTTTCGCCACAAACGATTGGTCGATCACATCAACGCGCGTGGATATGGCGGGGTATTGGTCTTTGACCCGCTCAACATCCGGTATGCGACTGACAGCACCAATATGCAGCTGTGGAACACACATAACCCGTTTCGCGCACTGTTGGTTTGTGCCGATGGCTATATGGTGATTTGGGATTATAAAAATTCGCCCTTTTTGTCGGAATTTAACCCCTTGGTGCGCGAACAGCGCTCGGGCGCGGATTTGTTTTATTTTGATCGCGGCGACAAAGTTGACGTGGCGGCGGATAAATTATCCAATGAAATCCGTATCCTGATTGCTGAACATGGCGGCGGCAATATGCGCTTGGCGGTTGATAAAATCATGCTGCATGGCCTGCGCGCGCTAGAAGCGCAGGGTTTCCAAGTGATGGAGGGCGAGGAATTGACCGAAAAAGCCCGATCCATCAAGGGCCCCGACGAAATCAAAGCCATGCGTTGCGCATCGCATGCCTGCGAAACCGCCGTCGCCGCCATGGAACAGGCCGCCCGCGCCGGTGTTCCCAATGGCAACATGAGCGAAGATGACATCTGGGCCGTGTTACACGCCGAAAACATCCGCCGCGGCGGGGAATGGATTGAAACGCGTCTACTGACATCAGGGCCCCGCACAAACCCATGGTTTCAAGAATGCGGCGGACGCATTGTGCAAAACAATGAAATCGTGGCCTTTGACACCGATCTGATCGGATCCTATGGCATTTGCGTCGATATCAGCCGCACATGGTGGATCGGCGATGATGCCCCCCGCCCCGATATGGTATCGGCCATGCAGCATGCCCATGACCACATCATGACCAATATGCACATGCTAAAACCGGGGGTGCATATGCGCGATTTGACGTTTAACGCCCATCAACTGGCCCCGCAGTATCAAAAACAGAAATATGGCTGCCTGATGCACGGTGTGGGTCTGTGTGATGAATGGCCCCTGATTGCCTATCCTGATAATTTTGTCCAAGGGGCCTATGATTATCACCTTGAGGCCGGCATGGTTTTATGTGTCGAAGCCTTGGTCAGCCCCGAGGGAGGCGATTTTTCCATCAAGCTTGAGGATCAGGTTTTGATCACCGAAACAGGCTACGAAAACCTGACGCGCTATCCCTTTGATGATCGTTTGATGGGCCGCGCCTAGGGCGTTTCGCTGTCTGCGCGAATTTCAATCGTATTTTCGCGCAGCCAATCAAACACCTCATCCCGACGGGTGCGCGCGATTGGGATTTCTATCCCGCGCACGCTTAGCACCGATTTCAGCCCCCGATCCACCGCAAAATCAATCACATCGCGCCGCACCCAATAGGATCGGTGGGGCTGGATACTGGGGATGTCAGCCAATATAAACATCAAATCACGCAGTCTTGAGCGTTCGGCCACATCCCCATGGATTGTCGCCATACAGACATGATGTTCACGCCCTTGGATGTATAATAATTCATCTATTTAAACGTCTTGCGATCCGATCCTACCAGATTGCAACCGCGGTGTTTCTATGGCGATGCTGCCAAAGACATAGCGGTGATAAAACCATTCGAACGCAAACACGCTCAGCATTGAAAACACCGCATTGGTCCAAAGCCCCGCGCTGTCGCGTGCGGTGGCCGTGGGGGTCGTGTAATGCGTCACCACACCTTGGAACACCATCGCAACCGCCAAGGCTGCGACAACACCCCAGCCGGCGGGATAAATCACATATGCCTTGGACGCCTGAAAATTGCCGGCCAACGTCACAAAAACATAATGCGAACAGACATAAAACAGGGTGACAACCAAGGTCATCGCACCTTGCACCGCCCAGTCGCGTGGGCTTTGCAAATCGGTCCCAGCGACCGGCCACAACAAAAAATAAATGATCACGCAATAGCCCCAATATGATGGCATCCGCGCGACTTGTCTTAATTTTTCAAAATTGGTTTCCAAGTTTTCACACATTGGAAATGTAATAACGACCTTTAAATCTGAATTTTTCAAAATCTACACCCACCCGTTCACTTTTGCCTAAATCCCAGAAAAAACTAGCAACGTCAAATACCTTTGTTGCATGAAATCAGGTAAAATTTTTGATAACGATCCCAGATCTTGTCGCGGGGTCAAATAACCGTTAAACGCATGCTCAAAGCGCAAAAGAAAGGTTTTCCACATGATCCCCCGCTATTCCCGCCCTGAAATGGTTGCAATTTGGTCACCAGAAACGAAATTCCGAATTTGGTACGAAATTGAAGCACACGCCTGTGATGCCATGGCCGATTTGGGTGTGATCCCGCGCGAAAATGCCGATGCCGTGTGGAAAGCCAAAGATGTCGAGTTCGACGTCGCCCGCATCGACGAAATCGAAGCGGTGACAAAACATGACGTCATCGCATTTTTGACCCATCTGGCCGAACACGTCGGATCGGATGAGGCCCGTTTCGTACACCAAGGCATGACCAGTTCCGACGTGTTGGACACCTGTTTTAACGTCCAGTTGGTGCGTGCAGCGGATATTTTGATCGCAGATATGGAAAAATTGCTGGCAGCCCTGAAACGTCGTGCCATTGAACACAAAGACACCGTTCGCATTGGCCGCAGCCACGGTATCCACGCCGAACCCACGACTATGGGTCTGACATTTGCACGCTTTTACGCGGAAATGGATCGCAACATGCGCCGTTTGCAAACCGCCCGCGCGGAAATTGCAACCGGTGCGATTTCGGGTGCGGTTGGCACATTTGCCAATATTGACCCCCGCGTCGAAGAACATGTTTGCGAAAAACTGGGTCTGGAACCTGAACCCATTTCCACCCAAGTGATCCCGCGCGACCGCCACGCGGCGTTCTTTGCCGCGTTGGGCGTGGTGGCCAGTTCCATCGAAAACATCGCGATCGAAGTGCGCCACATGCAACGCACCGAAGTGCTGGAAGCAGAAGAGTTTTTCAGCGCGGGCCAAAAGGGCTCATCAGCCATGCCACACAAACGCAACCCCGTTTTGACCGAAAACCTGACCGGTCTGGCGCGTTTGGTGCGTATGTCTGTGGTGCCGGCCATGGAAAACGTGGCGCTGTGGCATGAACGCGATATTTCGCACAGCTCGGTCGAACGCAACATCGGTCCAGACACAACCATCACCTTGGATTTTGCACTGGCGCGTTTGACATCCGTGGTTGATAAATTGGTCATCTATCCGCAAAACATGTTGGACAACATGAATAAATTCCGCGGTCTGGTTATGTCGCAACGTGTGTTGCTGGCCCTGACCCAAGCGGGCGTCAGCCGCGAAGATTCCTATCGTCTGGTCCAACGCAACGCGATGAAGGTCTGGGAACAAGGCGCAGATTTCAAAACCGAATTGCTGGCCGATGCGGATGTCACAGCCGTGCTTTCGCCCGCCGAAATCGAGGAAAAATTCGACCTAGGATATCACACCAAACACGTAGACACGATTTTCAAACGTGTCTTCGGAACGGAATAATCCAAAACTGAATAATCCAAAATGGCCCACCTGAAACATGGTGGGCTTTTTTAGAATCGCAGATTGTGATATGGATGACCCATAGTTTTTTATGAGGTGTGTGATGAAATATTTCGTAACTGCATTCGTATTCATGGCGTCATTGGCCCCTGCTTGGGCTTGCCCCAAACACGAAACAACGGCGCAGTCGTGCATGACTGGCTATGTTTGGGACGCAGAACAAAGCCAATGCGTGGCGCAAATAACAGGCTAATCCCAATATATTAGCAAAGATTTAACCTATGGCTTCTAAACCTTGGATCATATCCGATCCAAGGTTTTTTTATGTCCGCGCTGAAAGAAATTTCCAACCGCCCCCCATTGTCGCGCCAGCAAAAGGCCGCGATTGTTGTTCGTTTTTTGATGCAAGAGGGCGCCGATATTGACCTCAGCACGCTGCCCGAACCCCTGCAGGCGGCCCTGACCCAAGAAATTGCCAATCTGCGTCTGATTGATCGCGAAACATTGGCCGATGTGGTCACCGAATTTGCCGGCGAATTGGACAGCATCGGCATCGCCGCCAAGGGCGGCTTGGGCGAGGCATTGCAATTACTGGACGGCAAGATCACCCGCGACACCGCAAAGCGCCTGCGCCAAGACGCAGGTGTGCGCCTGTTCGAAGATCCATGGCCCCGCATCCGTGCCCTGCCCAACGATGAATTGATCCCCCTGCTTGACCAAGAAACCGTCGAGGTGGCCGCCGTTATCCTATCGAAACTGCCCGTGTCAAAGGCCGCGGAAATTTTATCAAACCTGCCAGGGGATCGCGCACGGCGGATCAGTTTTGCTATATCTATGACAGATGCCGTAACCCCCATTGCCGTAGACCGCATTGGTCAGGTGATTTTGGCCCAGATTGACAATCGCCCCGAACGCGCCTTTGCCGAACGGCCCGAGGACCGGATTGCCGCGATCCTGACGGCCGCGGATGATCGTTTACGCGAAGATGTGTTGAACGGTTTGCGCGACAGCGAACCGGAATTGGCGCAGCGCGTTGAACAGGCAATATTCACATTTGATCTGATCCCAACGCGTATCGCGGCAACTGATGTTCCCAAGGCCCTGAAAACGGCCGATGTCGGCGATCTGACGCTGGCCTTGGCCTATGCGCAATCCACTGGGCAAACCCAGATTACCGAATTCATTTTGGACAACCTGCCCAAACGCTTGCGCGCCAGCATCGAAGAAGAGCTGCAAGCAATCGACACTGTGTCCCCAAAACAGGGCAGCGCCGCACAAACCCGCGTGGTTGGGTCCATCCAGAATCAGATTTCATCAGGCGACGTCAGCCTGATCCAGCCCGATCCAGACTGAACCGAAATTATCGTGCCAGTTTTTACAGAGCCAGTGTTTACAGGGCCAGTGTTTACCCAGCCAGTGTTTACCGTGGGAACGCTTAGCGCGTGATATCGGCGGCCAAAACGGGGCCGTGATCTGCGCCCTGAACAAACACCGCAATATGATCGCCAAATCCGCTTAAGCTTTGTTCAAATTTCGGCGCGCTATAGGCAGACAGCGGCGTCAAACGGGTCACAATATTGGTATAGGTCCACTTATGGCCCGCGTTTTCACCCGCTTGGATACTGACCTGCTGGGATGGAATAAATTCAGCCACATAGACAATCGGTTGTTTGACCTGCGCGGGCGGCGTTCCGGTGATCGTCACAGACAAACCAGCTGCACCGCGCGTCAGCATGACACGGACACCTGTTTCATCATGCGATTGTGTTTTAATCGCTTGGGCCACATCCATGGGTTTGGATCCCACAACAAATTCACGCCCCTGCACGACAACCTGCGGCGTATAGACCATTTTTGCGCCATGCCGTTTGGCATATGATTTTTGGCGCTTGGTAAATTCGGCGCGTGCAAAGATATCTCGCCACCCGATATAATCCCAATAATCAACATGAAAGGCCAAGCCCACAATACCAGGGCGTTGCGCCAAATCTTGAAACAACACATCCGCAGCCGGACAGGATGAACACCCCTGCGAGGTATAAAGTTCGACCAATACGGGTTTGTCCTTGGCCAGCGCGGATCCAGCAAATACGCCCGCCGCGATGAAGATTCCCCCAAGACCCCGCAAAATTTGTTTCACTGTGCACCTATGTGTTTTTGATAGAGATGTTCTAAGCTGTTTTAACAAAAAACGCCAATCAACGATTTGCGATCATTTGTGACAATATACAAATGCGCAATCGTGCCAAACAAAAACAGCTTGATTCAGCGATACCCCCCCTTAGCCGCCAACACCGCCAAACGACACATCCCAATCGCATAACTGTGCCCCAGGCGCCGCGCGTGGGGCAATCACAACGACCTGACCCACCACATCCGTTGGGATATTGGCCGTGCTTGGCTGTACACGCACGACATTGCGCGATTTCGACAGGGTATACAGCGCCATCCGCCCATGCTGATCACTGAGCTGTGCAAAGCCTTTGGCGCGGTGAATGTGTTGGGGCATATTCGCCAGCCAGTCATGGACCTGTTCAATATCGGCCCCATCGGGGACGGATACCAATTTGCGAACAAACTGCGCGCTGTCTAAGTCGGACTGCATCTGCACCAACGGGGTAGCGGACTGCGACCTGCGCGCCGTAGTTTGGGGCAATACCGCGCCCTGCACCACCTGTCCCAATCCCGTCACATGTGGCGGTGTTATCCCATCCGGCGCGCTGAGGCGTTTCAACACCTGCGCGTTGTCCGGACACATACGATTGGGGGCCAAACATTGGGCCACCGTGATTTGGTGCGAAAACAGTTCTGAAATATATTTATTTTCCAACGCGGCACGCGCCTGGGACATTTATGTCCGTCAACAATGACACAGACATTCTGACATCTGATGCGTCAACAGTGGCGACAAACGATTTGGGTCTGAACTATAAAATGACAGATACCCTATCGACACGCGTCAGCTATCGCACTGAATACAACTCGGATCCATCTGATGGACGCAAAAACACCGACAACACATTGGGTGTGTCTTTGGTTTTGGGCTTCTAATCCCAATCCCTTTGGTTCGAATTTAGGTTTACACATAATACATGAAAGGGGCCAGAAATGGCCCCTTTCTTTATGGTCGTTTTCGTTAGGATCCCAGTGCTTGGCTAAGTGCTGGTAAAAACCGGTTTTCATAATCCGACCCAACCAAGGGTCCGGTAAATTTGAACACGATTTTACCTGATCCATCTAAAATAAACGTCTCGGGCGGGCCAGTGACACCCCATTCAATCGCTGTGCGTCCGGCCGGATCAAATCCGACGGCGGAAAACGGATTGCCATCGCGGCCCAAATATTGCGACGCTTTGTCGTCGTCATCTTTGAAATTCACCCCAATGATTGGGATGCCTTGCGACGCAAGATCCAGCAAAACAGGATGTTCCGCACGACACGGCGGACACCACGATGCCCAGAAATTAACCAATGTCACCTGACCAGTGGTGATCATTTCGGCCGTTGGCGCATCATATCCCGTCACAGACATATCAGGGAATTCCGGTGCCAATTTGCCAATAAACGTTGATGGCAAATCATTGGGGTTGTCGCGCTGCATTCCGACATAGAATGTCACAGCCAGCACCATGAAAATCAGCGGCGGCAAAACCATCAAGATGGGGAATTTCCGCTCAGCCATGTTTTTTGACCCCTTCGATTTGTTCCAATGTCCGGCGTGCCTTGGCATTGCGCCAGACGACAAACACCACAAGTGCGGCCATTAAAACCAAGGTCGAGATATAGGACCCGTATACTGCAACTGCATATTTTCCTAGTTCAGGCATCATTGGACTATCCTCTTTCACGGGCAACCAGCGCGCGCGCGCGGCGGTTGCGAATTTCTGCGCGTGTTCCAACCAGCGTCAGAACCAAGAACAATAAAACAAACCCGGCAATGCAAAACAGCAGCGGGAAATAGAACACATCTGAAATGTTTTCCTCTTTGTCCAACGACAGGGTCGCGCCCTGATGCAGGCCTTGGTTCCAGAAATTGACCGCATATCGGCTAAGCACAGCAAACACGGACCCAACGATGCACAAAACAGATGTCAGATCGGCGGCCGTGTCGGGGTCTTCGATCGCGGACCACAGCGCAATATAGCCCAGATAGAACAAAAACAGGATCAGAAATGATGTCAAACGCGGATCCCAGGCCCACCAGGTGCCCCACATCGGTTGGCCCCAGAATGCGCCCGTGATCAGGGCGATCAATGTCATGACCACGCCCACATGCGACGCAGCCTTGGCGGCCAATGCGCTGACGTGATGGCGCCGGATCAACCAGATCAGGGCTGCCACCAACATCATAAACCACGCGTTAATCGCAATCAGCGCAGATGGCACATGGATATAGATGATTTTGACGGTTGATCCCTGTTTGTAATCATCAGGCGTCACGAAATATCCCCAATACAGGCCCGTTACCAAACAGATCACTGTTAACACCGATAACGCCGGCAATACTTTGCCAGACAAATTCAAAAACTTCACAGGATTTGCATATTGCCACAGTGACATCCCTGCCCCCTATCTTAGATTTATTTTCAAAACAGCTGCGGATGCAAAGGGCAACAATGCCCCAACCGCACAGGTGATTCCACCCAGCATCAGGATTGGCGTTGTCGTGTCCATTCCCAAAACACCCCGGCGCGCCAATTCAGCCCCAAATATTAACGTGGGAACATATAGCGGCAAAACCAACAACGACAACAATAATCCGCCGCGTTTGATCCCGACCGTCAATGCACCGCCAAAGGTACCAATCACGCTCAGCGCGGGGGTACCCAGTGCCAGCGACACAATGATCCAAACATATCCCTGCGTAGGCAGCCCCAGCAAAACGCCCCAAAACGGGGCGGCAATGACCAATGGCAGCCCCGTGGTAATCCAATGCGCCAAGGCCTTGACCATTACGATGCCCTCTAGCGGCAGAGGCGCTGTGGCCAACAGGTCCAGCGATCCATCTTCGAAATCCAGTGCGAAAATGCGATCCAATGACAGCAGGCAAGCCAGCAATGCCCCGACCCATAAAATGCCTGGTGCGATTTTGGACAACAATGCCATTTCCGGCCCCACCCCAAAGGGGATCAAAACCACAACGATCAAGAAAAACGCAAGGCTTAGGCCAAAGCCGCCGCCCGCACGCAGAGCCAATCGTAAATCACGGATCAACAGGGCAATCATAAAAATGCCTCATCACTGGATTGTGGTGCCGGGTCAGTGGCGCGGAATTGGGATAAATCCAGCACCTGCGCATCCGCCCCCAGCCCCAAATCAATATGGGTGGCCATCACAGCACAGCCCCCCTGCCCGATATGGCGGCGGATCATGGTGGCGAATTGGTCAACCGCATGGGTATCCAGCGATACGGTCGGTTCGTCCAGCATCCAGATGCTGCGGCCCGTGACCATCAAACGGGCCAATCCCAAACGGCGTTTTTGGCCGGCTGATAACATACCGCCCGGACGATCAATCAAATCCATCAGATCAAAGGCCGCAAGCGCGGGGCCAATATCACGGGTGCCAAACACCTTGGCCCAGAATTGCAGGTTTTCACGCACCGTCAGGGTCGATTTGATCCCATCGGCATGGCCTGCATAAACGGTAGTTTCAGGGGCAACGCTGACCTGACCCGTTTCAATTTTTTGCAATCCGGCAAGCGTGCGTAACAATGTGGTTTTGCCCAAGCCATTTGGCCCACGCAATATCAACGCCTGCCCTGCGGCCAGCGTGAAATGCACACCCTCTAGCAAAATGCGCGACCCGCGCGCGACCGATAGGTTTGAAACAGTTAAGGTCATAGAGGTGGCTTACATCATTCCGTTACATATCAAAAGCTGAATTTATTTACGTCGTCGTCAATAATGCGGCTGCGACACGACGGCCTTCGGACAGCAAGATATTATAGGTGCGACAGGCGGCGGGCGAATTCATAACCTCGACACCCAGTCCAGCATGTTCCAGCGTGTTGCGCAAATCTGTGGGAATATGGGAAATTTCATCCCCTGTGCCGATGAACAAAACATCAACCTGTTGCGCCAAATCCAACAAGGGTTGCACATCATCATATCCCCCCCAAGGCTTGGCAACCGCACGTGTGCACAAAGCGTGGCCCATAATTGGCTGCCCCCCCACACGGAAAAACCCTGGCCCATACCCGTCAATCGGGGTCGCATCGGCAAATTGAATTTCATTAAGCTGCATATCAGACCTTTCAATCGAAAAACGGCAAACCCTTGATAGCAGAAATCGCAATAATCGCATAGGCAACGCCGCGATAAAGCTTTTCTTTCTCGGGGTCGAACAAACGTGCACCAATCACATTTCCCACAAGCATCGGCAAAATCATGATGAAACCGATCATAATCGGCACCCATGTCAAAACACCACTCAGCGCCATCGCGGGCAGCGCCACGAAATCAAAGGTCATCAAAAATAACAAATTATTGGCACGAATAACGGAGGGTTTGTGTTCGCTGGCCATATAGAACAAAATCACGGGTGGGCCCGGAATACCGGAAATCCCGCCTGTGATGCCTGACATTGCCCCAATGCCATAGACATATTTCGGTTTCAGTTCGCCGCGATACCGCAGCCCAAGCCCCAAAACAACCAACATAACCAAAGCAATCGCAGAAACGATATAGCGAAAAATGGCAGGATCAAGCTGCGCAAGCAACCAAAGGGCAATCGGAACGGTCAACGCCATTCCAACCACCAACCGAAACAGATCAGGCCGATGCGCATCGCGCCATGCCCGTGGCACGACCGGCAGTGGGCCAAAAATATCCATCACCGCCAAAAGACCAATGGCCCAAAATGGCGATACATATTGCCCAGCGACGGGCAGAAATATCATCGCCGTGCCAAAGCCTGCAAATCCACGCACAACACCGGCCACGAATGCGGCAAATGCAATCCAAATCAAACCATCTGTTTGCAACGCCTGTTCCCAGGCTTGGAACAGAGCGCCATCAATCATTGTTGTGGAACCGATGTGCCCGCTTCGGCGTTGGGTTTGGACCAATCACGTTTGACACCCAACCACAGCAAAATGGTTGATGCGACAAAGATCGAACTATAGGTCCCGACGATCACACCCCATGTCATCGCAAAGACGAAGCCACGGATCACATCACCACCCAAGACAAGCAAGGTCACCAGCGCAATCAACGTTGTAACAGAGGTCATCATTGTCCGGCTAAGGGTTTCGTTGATGGACAGGTTTAACACCTCAGCCAGTGGCTTTTTCTTATACTTTTTCAAATTTTCGCGGATACGGTCAAAGACAACAACTGTGTCATTCAACGAATACCCAACAATCGTCAGCAAAGCCGCGATGATCGCCAAATCAAATTTGATCTGCAATTCAGAAAACACGCCAATGGTCAAAATAACATCATGCACCAATGCAATCACAGCACCCAGTGCAAATTGCCATTCGAACCGCAACCAAATGTATATCAACACCGCCCCAATGGCCGCGATCACGGCAATGACTGCGGTTTGGATCAATTCGCCAGACACCTTTGGCCCGACGCTTTCGACTGCGACAAATTTCAAATCAGGTGCCACCTGCTGCAATGCAACCAAGGCCTGATCCAATGCTGCCGCTGATACAGATTCTTGGCCATCTAGGGCCTGAATGCGCACCATGGCAACATGCTGATCAGGACCAAAGGACGGATCAAACACCTCGGAAATGATTGTATCGCCCAGATCCAGCGATCCCAGCGCTGCACGATATTGACCAACATCAATGGGCTGCGCGCTTTGCGTGCGGATGGTCGTGCCGCCACGAAAATCAATGCCATAATTCAAACCCTGCAACAGGAATGACACAAAGGCCACCACCATCATAACGCCCGAAATGCCCAACCAAATGCGCCAGCGTTTAAAGAAATCCCAATTTGTTTCTGCGGGAACCAGTTTCAAACGCATGATCACACCTCAAGTGTTTTGGGGCGGCGGCGGTCAAACCAAGTGACCACAATGACCCGAGTGACAAAAATCGCGGTAAAGACGGACGTCAAAATACCAATCCCCAATGTGATCGCAAACCCACGCACGGGTCCCGATCCGGCGGCAAACAAAATCACCGCTGTGATAAAGGTTGTGATGTTTGCGTCTGTGATGGCTGAAATCGCCTTTTCATAGCCCAGTTCAATGGCGCGTGCTGGGCCTTTGCCGGATTTCAATTCTTCTTTGATCCGTTCAAAAACCAAGACATTGGCATCCACAGCCATACCGATGGTCAAAACAATACCCGCAATCCCGGGCAAGGTCAGTGTCGCACCGATCAGGGATAACATGCCAAAAATCAGTCCCACGTTAATAATCAGCGCGATATTGGCAAAAACCCCGAACAATCCATAGGATGCCACCATGAAAAACAACACCGCAATGCCCGCCACAATGCAGGCAATTTTACCCGCTTGAATGCTGTCTGCGCCCAGTTCTGGACCGATTGTGCGTTCTTCTAGGAAATTCAGACCTGCGGGCAGCGCGCCTGCGCGCAACAAAACGGCCAGATTTGTGCTTTCTTCGACAGAAAAACTGCCGGTGATGATGCCAGACCCACCGGGAATATGGCTTTGAATGACTGGGGCCGATATGACTTCGCCATCTAGCACGATTGCGAAGGGGCTGCCGATGTTATCAGCGGTGTAATCGCCGAATTTACGCGCGCCCGTTGGATTAAATCGGAAACTGACCGCGGGACGGCCGTTTTGATCGAAACTGGGTTGCGCATCCACCAGCTGTTCGCCGGTTACAACGGGTGCAGCGTCAAGCGTGTAAAACACACCCTCTTGATCTAGAGACGGCAGGATTTCATTGCCGGCACCGGCAATCGCATTGGCATCCGATCCACGTGAAATCACCGGTTGGAATGTCAACTGTGCCGTTGTGCCAATCAGTTCTTTCAATTCGCCAGCCGAACCGATGCCCGGCACCTGGATCAAAATGCGATCGGCGCCTTGGCGTTGGATGGTTGGTTCACGGGTACCCACTTCGTCGATGCGGCGGCGGATGATTTCCAATGACTGACGCACGGTGCGGTCGTCTGTGGCTGCTTTCTCTGCCTCGGACAGGGTGATGATGATAGTATCACCTTGGGACGATACACTTAGGTCTTGCTGACCAACACCCGTCATAGAGGCAATTGGTCGTGACAGTTGCGACACCAAATCAACAGCCGTTTGAATTTGATCGGCATTTGCGATTTTGACGTGCAATTCGCCCGCAGGGCTGTTTTGCAACCGGATTGTACCGATTGTTGCACGTTCGGGGCGTAAAATATCGCGCACATCGGGCCAAAGCGCCTTCATGCGTTGGTCATAGACATCGCTGACTTTGACCTCGGCCAGCAGATGTGCGCCGCCGCGCAGGTCAAGTCCAAGGTTGACCAGCCCCGAAGGTAAAAACGACGGCCATTGTGCGGCCGCCGCTTGATTTTCGGGCGTATCTGCCCCCATTTCAATGGCCATCTGCGCATCGTTGACAGATTCAACGCGGCTGTAGAACGCATTGGGCAAAGCCAATGCCAGACCCAAGGCGCACAGGCCCCAGATCACGATCCGTTTCCAAAGATCGATGATTAGCATAGGGGGCCTCTTTCTGTTTAAGCTTCGCTGGCGGGTTCAGTTTTGGACAGAACCTGTGCGATCGTGGATTGCACAACGCGCACTTTGACGCCTTCGGCCAATTCAAGCTCTAGTTCGTTGTTTTCTTTGACTTTAACCACTTTACCGATCAAGCCACCTTGGGTGACCACCTGATCGCCACGACGCAGGTTTTGCACCATGTTTTGATGTTCTTTCATCTTTTTCTGCTGAGGACGGATCAGCAGGAAATACATGATCGCAAAGATCAGGATCAGAGGGATAAATTGTCCAAACGCTTCCATAGTGCATGTTACCTTGTTGCTAGAATTCGGTGGGAACCTATGTGCTTGCCCAAGGATTTGCAAGGTATGAAACGACGTTGTGATGATTGTATTGGTGGCAGCGTTTTAGGCAGGTAGCTGGTTCGCGCTTGACCTGTGTTTCGTTTCGCGCGTTTACTATAGGATGTAGGCAGCGTTATTTTGAGTATTTTTGCAAAAATGAAAGACTATGGTTGAGATTTATTTGGATGTTGTGACCTCTTGGTGGTTCTGGGGTCTATTGATTTTGGTGGGGCTGTTTTATGCGGTTCAAACGTCATTCGATTTGCCCAAGCGGATATCTTGGCCGCGCAATGCGGTGCGCGATCATTATGTCGTTGGGGCCTTTGCGGTTGGCGGTTTTCTGTTGGCGGGTGCCTATTGGATGTATCTGCATGACATCATCTGGTCCTTTCATGCGATGGTGGGGCGATTGCGTACACTTGCTGACGCGCCGACAGGTGAGAACATCGCGGAAACGTTGAATAACCTTGCCCAAGGCAGCGCGTTGTTATTGGGTGCATTGGTTGCGGCGGCGACGTTGGTGTTCACCCTGTTGCGCACGTGGATCAACGAACGCACGACAAAAGCGGCCGAGCGCACCACCCGCGCCACAGAAGAGGGGTTGATCACAGATCGTATCAATGCGGCGGTTGCCAGTTTGGGGGCGGATAAAGAGGTCAAAACAGATGCGGGACCGGCAACCAGACCCAATATCGCCGTGCGGGTTGGTGCCATATTGGCCCTGGAACGATTGGCCAAGCAAAACGGGGATGTGCATTGTCAGATCATGGAAATTCTGTGTTCTATGTCCGCGAAGAAACAAGGGGCTATGCGGATTATGAAACACGATATGCAGAGAAGCCACGAGAGGATATATAAATTGCCCTGACCGTTGTCGGGCGGAGATCGGAAAGGCAGATTGCAATCGAGCCCGCTGGATTGATTGATTTGCGGGGGGCGCATTTGGAGGGTGCGGATTTGCAAAACGCGAGATTGCAGAGCGGGCTTTTGAATAATACGGTTTTGAAACAAGCGAACTTGGAAAACGCAGATTTGCGTTGGGCGAACTTATTATCTAGCAGACACAATATGACTTTAAGACTCCGCACGAACAGCGAGGGGAATGAAAAGAACGATGAGGAGATCTTAAAAGTATATAACACTAGCATGTTAGAAGGCTCTTCGTTGAAAGGTGCAAACCTAAGTTCAGCAAAAATGCATGAAGATTCTTTGGAGCAAGCATTTGGCGATGGCAGCACCATTTTATCTGAAAGCACACAGAGGCCTAATAGTTGGCCACAAAATAGCTTGCAGCGCGACGACTATGAGTCCCAAAAGATGCAATGGCAATTCCGTCGCAGAGATTAACGCTTTGACCAGACAGATGAGTAGACAAATACACCAACCAGACGGGGGCGTGATTCCCCCTACCCCTTTGGCGCCAGTTGGTGCATAAAGCGGCCATTGATTCATTGAAAAAGGACCTGTGCCATGCATGATATTCGTGCCATCCGTGAAAACCCTGCTGCTTTCGATGCCGCTTTGGCGCGGCGTGGGGTGGTTTCGGCGTCGTCCGAGGTTTTGGCATTGGATGAAAAGCGTCGTGCCGCGATTTTGGCGGCAGAGACAGCGCAGGCCGAACAGAATAAGGCATCCAAAGAAGTAGGCGCCGCCAAGGGCCGTGGGGATGAGGTCGAGTTTGAGCGGTTGCGCGCGCTGGTGGCCGAGAAAAAGGCCGAAGTTGCGGCGATGACGGCTGAGGCCAAAGCGCTGGATGAGGCGCTGAGCGCGGCCTTGGCGCAATTGCCGAACCTGCCGGATGCGTCCGCTCCGGATGGGGCGGATGAAAACGACAATGTTGAAATTCGCCGTTGGGGCGAACCGCGGCAGATGAATGATGCCAAAGAGCATTATGAATTGGCCGGTGTGCAAGCGGGCATGGATTTCGAGACAGCGGCCAAACTGTCAGGATCGCGGTTTGTGTTGTTGCGCGGTGGCGTGGCGCGCATTCACCGTGCCTTGGCGCAATTTATGCTGGACACACATGTGACTGAGCATGGATTAGAGGAAACGATGACCCCTGTTTTGGTGCGTGATGAGGCGATGTATGGCACGGGTCAGTTGCCCAAGTTTTCCGAGGACAGTTATCAGACCACGAATGGCTGGTGGTTGATCCCCACATCCGAGGTCACATTGACCAATACGGTAGCGGGCGAAATCGTAAGCGAGGCAGATTTGCCGCGGCGTATGACGTCGCATACGCTGTGTTTCCGCTCTGAGGCGGGATCGGCGGGCAAAGACACCGCCGGCATGTTGCGTCAGCACCAGTTTGAAAAGGTCGAAATGGTCAGCATCACGCATCCGGATCAATCGATGCAGGAACATGAGCGTATGACGGGCTGTGCCGAGGCGATTTTGCAAAAGCTTGGTTTGGCCTATCGCACGGTTGTGTTGTGTACAGGCGACATGGGCTTTGGCGCGGTCAAGACGCATGACATTGAGGTGTGGTTGCCGGGGCAAAATACCTATCGCGAGATTTCGTCGGTATCAAGCTGTGGGGCGTTTCAGGCGCGGCGGATGAATGCACGGTTTAAGCCAGCAGATGGCGGCAAGCCCGAGTTTGTGCATACGCTGAACGGGTCTGGTTTGGCCGTGGGTCGGTGTTTGATTGCTGTGCTGGAAAACGGCCAGCAGGCGGATGGATCGGTTGATTTGCCCGCGGTGTTGCATCCCTATCTGGGGGGGAAAACGCGATTGGCGGCGGATGGGTCGCTGGTTTAAGCGGCACACATTATTTGACGGGTTGAGGGGGGCTTTGCCCCCCTTTTGCGTTGCAAAATTCCCCCCAGAGTATTTTCACAAAACTGAAAGCGATTGTGTTTTGCAGTCGGGTTAGTCGAGGTGTTTTTTCAGGCGACTGCCGCCGGCTGCATTGGGGTTTTTGCGGTTTTTGTATGGGTTTTTATCGCCTTGTCCACGCATTGTCAGGCGGATGGGCGTACCTGGCATGTCAAAATCAGTGCGCAGACCGTTGACCAGATAGCGTGTGTAGCTGGCAGGCATTTTATCGGGCAGTGAGCACATAACAACAAACCCTGGCGGGCGTGATTTCGCTTGGGTCATATAGCGCAGTTTGATACGGCGGCCATTTGGTGCGGGGGGTGGGTGCATTTCGACCATCCCCTGTAACCAACGGTTGAGTTGTGATGTCGGAACGCGGCGGTTCCAGATGCGGTGTGCGGATAGGATTGCCGCGTGCAGGCGATCCAACCCTTTGCCCGTTTTGGCCGAAATTGTGACCAAAGGGGCACCCCGCAATTGCGGCAAGAGCCGGCCAAAAGATTCGCGCAGCTCATTTAGTTTTTTATTTTTTTCGTCCTCGATGTCCCATTTGTTCACGGCGACGACGACGGCGCGCCCTTCGCGTTCGGCAAGGTCAGCAATGCGCAGATCCTGCGTTTCAAAGGGAATGGCCGCGTCCAGCAAAACGACAACAACTTCGGCAAAGCGGACGGCACGCAGGCCATCTGAGACGGACAGTTTTTCGACCTTGTCCTGAACTTTGGCACGTTTGCGCATTCCGGCCGTATCAAAGATACGCATGGGCGTGCCTTCCCAATCGATGTTGAGGGAAATGGCGTCACGGGTGATGCCCGCCTCGGGGCCGGTAAGAAGGCGATCTTCGCCAAGGATTTTATTGATAAGGGTTGATTTGCCTGCATTGGGTCGTCCAACGACGGCCACCTGCATTGGTTTTTGCCGCGTGGGTGCGGCATAGCTGATGTCATCATCATCACCAATTTCACCATCAATATCGACATCGAAATCAGCGTCAAATTCGGCGGCGGCCTCGGCTTGGGCCTCAAAATCTTCGGCGATGGGTGTGAGGTATTCCAATAAATCGGACAGGCCTTCGCCGTGTTCGGCCGACAAACGCAGGGGTTCGCCCAAGCCTAGGTTCCATGCCTCAAGGACACCTGCATCGGCGGCGCGGCCTTCGCCTTTGTTGGCGGCCAGAATCACGTGTTTGGCGCGCTTGCGCAAAATTTCTGCAAATATTTCATCAACCGGCGTAACGCCCACGCGGGCGTCGATCATGAACAAGCAGACATCGGCCATATCAACCGCGCGTTCTGTCAGGCGGCGCATGCGGCCTTGCAGGCTGTCGTCTGTGGCGTCTTCTAAACCTGCGGTATCGATGACGGTGAATTTCAGGTGCGCCAGTCGCGCATCCCCTTCGCGCAGATCGCGCGTGACGCCTGGTTGGTCATCCACCAAAGCCAAGCGTTTGCCGACCAAGCGGTTGAATAAAGTCGATTTCCCAACATTGGGACGGCCTACAATGGCCAAAGTGAAAGTCATAGAGCGCTCCGAACGGCGGGTTACAAGCCGGTCACATACACCAGTTTTTCATCAACGGAAAGCGTACAGTTTACCATCGGTCGAAACTAGGTAGAGTGTTGCATTTGCGACAATTGGTTGGGTTGTTGCCCCTTGCGGGATGTCAACGCTGTTTTGCAATTGCCCTGACATGGGATCAAAAAACCGAATTTTTCCGTCATTTGACGCCAATACCAACTGACCCCCTGCCAAAATTGGCCCGTGATGGGCATAGGTTTGTGCTGATTTGGTTGGTTTTTCTTGGGTAAAGCCGGCCAACTGGTATGTCCAGATGACGGATCCATCGGATGTGTTCAGGCGCACCAACTGGTTCAAATCATTGACAAAGAACACCGAGTTTCCAGCAGCCCACATGGGCCCTGTTGCACCCTGAGCGGTGGTCCAAATGCGATCCCCATTGTTCACATCGATAGCAGCTGTCGCGCCAGATCCGTTGGCCACATAGACGCGTGACCCCGCAATCAATGGCGGTGTCGCGATATCATCCACGACCCCAACTGCACGTCCATTGCGACCACCAGTTAAAACGGTTGTCCAATAGACCAGCCCACCTTTGCGGAATGCGGCCTGAATTTCGCCACTGCCATAGCTGAACAGGGCAAATTTATCTGTAACGCTGGGCGCCAATGCACCGGACAGGTTATTAACATCCGACTGGCCATCAATCTGCCAGCGCACGCGACCGGTGTCGGCCTCGATCGCCCAAGCGGTGGCATCATTTGACACCAGATACACCAAGCCCGCGTGATAGGTTGGCGCCGTATTGCCCGCACCCAACAGCTGTTGGGTCCAAATCACGGCACCTGTTTCAGGATCCAGCGCATGCAATTCGCCATATCCGGTCGTGACATAGATGCGCCCCTGACCATAGGCCAAGCCACCACCAATCACATCGCCCAAGGTTTCGGATGCCGGTGTCAAATTGCGCTGCCACAGAATTGCGCCCTGATCAGATACGGCCGAAACTTGCATATCAGCATCCATCGCAAAGACGCGGTTTTGTGCAAAAATGGGATCGGCGACAATCCGTTTGCGTTTGTCGTCCCCTGCCCCGATATCGGCCGCCCAAGCCACGGATGGCTGCGCAGACAATACGGCGTGGGTTGTGCGCGTCATTTGCGTGCCTGCGGCCTGTGGCCAAGCGGAATTGCGCACCGCACGCGGCGCACTAAAGGGTACAACCTTGACGTCACTGGGTGCCGTGTCTTGGGGCGCGGCATAGGATACCGCCGACCACAAACTGTCACGTTTACCGGGTAAAATAACCTCGCGTTGGGTGCAGCTGGCAAGCATGGCTGACACGACAAACAGGGCTGTCAGTGTTGATTTCGTCATCTTGCACCTTTCCGATCGATAGCATGTGCTATGGCATAATCTGCGGCATCGACTGCCAAAATCGCCCGCCAGCCTAGTTTGTTACGTCTTGGCCTAGCGCGATCATGACCTGTGTGACCCGCTGGCGCAAGCCTTGGGTGATTTCGGCATCATTCAAAATCGCGTTATACCGTTCTATGGCGGCATCAATGTCGCCTGTTTCCAGATCAAGCACCGCCAATTGTTCAGTTGCTAGCAATCGCAATGGGTTACCAGGTGTTGCAAGGGCGGTGAACCCTGCGACGCGGTCATAGGTGTCCAAACCACTGTCGGCGCGCATCAAACGTTTGAAATTCACCAAATCACGATAGCTTTGATCAACATTGGGATCCAAAGCGGCCTGTTCCAACCGCGTGATTGCCGCGGCGGATTGACCGTCTGACACCAATTCGGCCGATTGCATCATGGCCACAATGGCCGCCGTCGCCCCATTGGGTGCCGCAACCGTATCCAACGCATCGACGCGGGCCTGTGCATCGTCTTGTTCCAAGGCGGCCAAGACGCTGGACCCAAAGTCCTGCGCTGCGGCTGTGCGTTGCGCTTTGACATATTCGCGATACGCTGCGCCGCCCACAATCAAGATCACGGCTGTAATCGCAATCCATCCGTATTTGCGAATCAACCCGAACAAACGATCGCGGCGGACCTCTTCGGTTACTTCTTCGATAAAGCTGTCTGTATTGCTCACATCTGCCCCCGTTGATAGATGCCCAATTCTTAATCGCAAAACACACAAAGGCCAAGAGCAAAGCCCCAACTTGGCGCGAATTTGCAAGAAATTGCTGCGCATGCAAGAAAAAGTGGAAAAGAGTTTAATCTAAACTGGCGGGTTTAGCGTATTAATGGTAGGTTCACGCACCTGATCACCGGTAGGTGGTCACTGCGGAAACGCCACTGCGAAAAAAGGATTATCACAAACCATGCGCATTGTTCCCATTATCACAGCTGTTTTGGTATCAGCGGCCTTGTATGTTTTCGTGTTTGAACGGGATCGTTTGTCATCATTGACCCAAGGTGACACAACACCCGCGTCCGTATCGTCTGACACACAAACTGACGAATTAACGCAGGCCGATGCCAGTGATCCCGACTCTGGGGTTGTGAAAGTGGTTGTACAAAAATCCCAAGCGCGCATGATCGACAGCGCCGTCATTTTGCGCGGTGAAACCCAAGCGGCGCGGTCCGTCACCGTGCGTGCGGAAACGTCAGGTCAGATCATAAATGATCCACTGCGCAAGGGACATGTGGTCACTGCCGGCGATATTTTATGCCAGATTGATCCGGGTGTGCGCAGTTCTGCGCTGGCCGATGCGCGTGCGCGACTGGCATCAGCACAGGCCCGCATCCCGGAAACCGCCGCCCGCGTCGCCGAGGCCAACGCCCGTCTGGATGAAGCGCGGATCAATTTTAACGCCGCTAACAAATTGTCGGAAACAGGATTTGCGTCAGAAACCCGTGTCGCATCGGCCCAAGCGGGCGTGCGATCGGCCGAGGCAGCGGTTGCCACCGCCACCAGCGGGCTAGAGGCCACAAAATCCGCCATTCAATCCGCCGAGGCCGCCGTTGAAAGCGCGCAAAAGGAATTGGACCGTGTCACCATCACAGCCCCCTTTGGCGGATTGCTGGAAACGGATACCGCCGAATTGGGCAGCCTGATGCAACCCGGTGCGGCCTGTGCCACCATCGTGCAGCTGGACCCAATCAAGGTTGTGGGCTTTGTTCCTGAAACCGCTCTATCGCGCGTCACCATCGGTGCGCCAGCGCGTGCGAAATTGACAGGCGGACGTATGGTCCAAGGATTGGTGACCTTTATTTCACGATCAGCCGATCCTGTAACGCGCACATTCCGCATTGAAATTGATGTGGCAAACACGGATCAATCCATTTCAGACGGCCAAACCGCTGAAATCGTCATCGCCGCCGAAGGCGACAATGCGCATCTGTTGCCCCAATCATCGCTGACACTGAATGATGCAGGCACCTTGGGTGTGCGCATCGTGGTGGCTAACACGGCCCGCTTTGTGCCGGTCACATTGGTACGCGACACGATTGATGGCGTTTGGGTCACAGGTCTGCCCGCGCAAGCGGATGTTATCGTCATCGGTCAGGAATATGTCCGTCATGGTGTCCGTGTTGCCCCAACCTATCAGGGGGAAATGTAACAATGGTCGGTATCGTTGATTGGGCGTCACAACGCGCCCGTATGATTTTGGCAATGATTGCCGCGTCCCTCTTGGCCGGTATATTCAGCTATACGGGCCTGCCCAAAGAGGGCGAGCCTGACATCGAAATCCCTGCCCTGTTTATATCTGTCCCCTTTCCCGGCATTTCCGCCATCGACAGCGAAGCGTTGTTGGTCCAGCCAATGGAAACCGAATTGGGCGATATTGACGGGTTGAAAAAAATGACCGCCACAGCGGCCGAAAACTATGCCGGTTTGGCGCTGGAATTCGAATTTGGGTGGGACAAAGCCAAAACAATGGCCGATGTGCGCGATGCGATGAATTCGGCCGAGGCGAAATTTCCCACAGGGGCGGAAAAATATTCGATCAACGAACTGAATTTTTCCGAATTTCCCATCATTATTGTCAGCCTGACCGGTCAGGTGCCCGAACGCACCATGACCCGCGTGGCCAAGTCATTGCAGGAAAAAATCGAAAGCATGGATGCCGTGCTTGAGGCGGCGATCACCGGCAACCGAGAAGAAATGGTCGAAGTCACCATCGATCCACTGCGGTTGGAATCCTATAACGTGACCGCGGGCGAATTGATCAATGTGGTGCGCAACAACAACCAGTTGATTGCCGCGGGCGAAGTGGACAGCGCGCAGGGCAGTTTTGCCGTGAAAATCCCGTCCAGCTTTAATGAAACCCAAGATATCTATCGTCTGCCGGTCAAAACCAATGGCGATCGTGTGGTGACATTGGGTGATTTGGCCGACATTAAATTGACGTTCCAAGACCGCGAAGGTGTGGCCCGTTTTAACGGCGAACCCACCGTTGCGCTGCAGGTCGTCAAACGCAAAGGGTTCAACCTGATCGACACCGCAGCTGAGGTGCGCAAACTGGTCGAGACCGAGACACAAAATTGGCCCGACGACCTGCGCGCCGCCGTTCATGCATCGCCATCCAACGACCAATCGCGCACCGTCGAATCCATGGTCAGCCAGCTTGAGGGATCGGTTTTAACCGCCATCGCATTGGTGATGATCGTTGTTTTGGCATCCCTTGGCACGCGGGCTGCGTTGTTGGTGGGCTTTGCCATTCCGACATCGTTTTTGTTGTGTTTCGTTTTGTTGGGATTGATGGACATCACCATTTCCAACATCGTTATGTTTGGTTTGATTTTGGCCGTAGGCATGTTGGTCGATGGCGCCATCGTTGTGGTCGAATATGCCGATACCCGCATCAAACAGGGCACCGGCCCCATGACCGCCTATGTCGAGGCGGCGAAACGTATGTTCTGGCCTGTGATCAGTTCGACCGCCACAACGCTCTGTGCGTTTTTGCCGATGCTGTTTTGGCCAGGTGTTGCGGGGCAATTCATGGGCATGTTGCCGGTCACGTTGATTTTTGTTCTGTCCGCGTCCCTGATTGTGGCGCTGGTGTATCTACCTATCTTAGGCGGGATTTCAGGGCGTCTGAGCCGCGGATTCGAAAGTGCAGCTGAGGTGTTAAAACATCGCCTACCTTGGGTGGTGCGTGCCATTTTGGTGGTTGCGGCGCTGGCATTTATGTTTGTGTCGGCCATGCAATTCCTAAACCCTGCCTATCTGCTGGGATTAGAGCGCACCGAAATGGGCCGTATGGCGCATGTTCCGGGCATGATTATGTTCCTAAGTGCGGCGTTTATGGCATCAATCACCATGACAGCCGCTAAATTGGAACGGCGCAAAACACGGATTGAATATGGCTATAAACGCACAGCGTTTGGGCATTTCATCAAACTGATTGCGGGCAATCCAGTCATGCCATTGGTATCGATTGCAGCCGTGATTGGTTTTGCGATTTTCGTGTTTGGATACTATGGTGAAAACAATCGCGGGGTTGATTTTTTCGTAGAATCCGAACCGGAACAGGCCATCGTTTACGTCAAGGCACGCGGCAACCTATCCCTGCACGAAAAGGATATGTTGGTCGCCCAAGCCGAAGAAATCGTTCTGGCCCACCCTGGTGTGCAATCAGCCTTTGCCTTTGCGGGGGCTGGCGGATTGAACCAAAACACCGCCGGTGCCAGTTCGCCCAAAGATACCATTGGCCAAATTCAGTTGGAAACAATCCCATGGGAAAACCGTACCGATCGCCCTGAACTGGACGGCAATCTGGTCATGGCGGAACTGACCGCAGCCTTGAACGAAATTCCCGGTATCCAGACCGAGGTTTTGGAATTATCGCGCGGCCCTGCATCTGCCAAACCTGTGCATTTGCGATTGGCGGGCGATAATCTGGATCAACTGATCGAAACAACTGCCCTTATGCGGGATGTATTCGAAAACACACCTTGGTTGACCCAGATCGAAGATACCCGCCCCTTGCCCGGCATTGATTGGCAAATCAACGTCGATGTGGAAACGGCGGGACGCTATGGTGCCGATGTGGCAACCGTGGGCGCAATGGTCCAGCTGGTCACGCGCGGCATATTGCTAGACACCATGCGCGTTGACACCAGCGACGAAGAAATCGAAATTCGCGTGCGTTTGCCGGCTGAATATCGCCTGCTGTCCACTTTGGACACGCTAAAAGTGCGCACGCGCGATGGTTTGGTCCCGCTGGCAAATTTCATCACCCGCGAACCCGTGGCAAAATTGGCAGAAATCAACCGCATTGACCAAAAACGATATTTCGATGTCAAAGCAGGGATTGCAGCCGATACCACCATCACGACAACGGATGCCGATGGGCAAACTATCGAACTCGCGCCCAATGCGAACGAACGCATCGAATATCTGACCCAGTATTTGCAGGACAATCCCCTGCCCGCTGGGATCAGCTGGGAATGGACCGGCGATCAACAAGACCAAAAAGAAAGCCAAGAATTCCTCTCCAAGGCCTTTAGTGCCGCTTTGGGGTTGATGTTCATCATCCTTTTGGCGCAGTTCAACAGCTTTTATAACTCAATCATTGTGTTGTTGGCGGTTGTGCTGTCTACGGTGGGTGTGTTGATCGGGATGTTGGTCATGCAGCAATCATTTTCGGTCATCATGACCGGCACGGGCATAGTCGCGCTGGCGGGGATTGTGGTGAACAACAACATTGTTCTGATCGATACCTATCAGGAATTTTCGCGCACAATGCCAAGGATTGAGGCGATCATTCGCACCGCTGAACAACGGATCCGGCCCGTGTTGTTAACCACCATCACAACAATGGCCGGTCTGGCCCCGATGATGTACGGGCTTAGCCTGGATTTCTTTGGCGGTGGGTATTCGGTTGATAGCCCCACAGCGCTGTGGTGGAAACAGCTGGCAACTGCGGTTGTCTTTGGTCTGGGGGTTGCAACGATCTTGACCTTGATATTCACGCCTGCCCTGTTGGCGCTGCGCGTGTGGTTTTGGGTCTATGTCGCGGCCGTTGGGCGTGGGCTGGTCCGTCTGGGTGCCTCCAGCAAAGGCCGCGTGGCCCAAGATTGGGCGCTGCGTCGTGCAGCGCGCGGCACCAAATTGGGCGATCTGATTTGGGATGATGCGCTGCCGTCACGCGAAACGTCCGATCTGACAGATCCAGACGAAACAGAGGCTGAACCATCTGATCGTGACCCAATGGATCCAGATCTGGACGACCCAAATTTGATCAAGGCCGCAGAATAGGGCCAGATCAAATCACACTGTCACACACAAAAAAGCCCTGCACATTTTGCAGGGCTTTTTATTCAGTATTTGGGCAATGCTAATTTTCTGGGCAATGCGAATTTGCGAATACCCAATTACGCAGCTGCATCGCTGTTTTGCTGCATCATCCACAGGTCATAATACCGACCGCGTTTGGCCCACAGATCATCATGCGTGCCCTGTTCAACCACATGCCCCTGTTCCAAGACCACGATCTGGTCTGCATCTGACACAGTGGACAACCGGTGTGCGATGGTAATCACTGTACGGCCCTCAGCCGCGCGTTCCAGCGCGTCTTGGATGCCCTGTTCTGTTTCGGTATCCAAGGCAGATGTTGCCTCGTCCAGCAGCAAAATGGGCGGGTTTTTCAACAAGGTACGCGCAATACCCACACGCTGTTTTTCACCGCCCGACAATTTCAACCCACGTTCGCCCACTGCTGTGTCATATCCCTGCGGCAGGGACAGGATAAAATCGTGGATTTTGGCGTCACGGGCGGCTTGTTCGACCTCTTCTCGGGTGGCATTGTCGCGACCATAGGCGATGTTGTAATAAATCGTGTCGTTAAACAACACGGTATCTTGGGGCACCACCCCAATCGCCGCATGCAAACTGGTCTGCGTGACATCACGCACGTCCTGCCCGTCAATTTTCAACGATCCACCAATCACATCATAAAACCGGAACAATAGCCGCCCGATGGTCGATTTTCCCGAACCAGACGATCCTACGATTGCAATGGTTTTGCCCGCAGGCACATCCACCGATACATTTTTCAAAATGGGCCGCGCGGGATCATATCCGAAATCAACATTGTCCAGCTGGACGTGACCCCCTGTGATGTTCAAATCAGGCGCGTTTGGTTTGGTTGTAATTTCTGAGGGCTGTTCCAACAAATCAAACATTTCGCCCATATCCACCAAAGCTTGGCGAATTTCGCGGTATACCGTGCCCAGAAAATTCAACGGCAATGTGATCTGGATCATAAACGCATTGACCATAACGAAATCACCAACAGTCAGCGTGCCGGCCTGAACCCCTTGGGCGGCCATGACCATAACACCGATAATCCCCAGTGAAATAATCACCGACTGGCCAAAGTTCAAAAAGGCCAAGGAATAGTTGGTCTTTAGCGCAGCTTCTTCGTAGCCGCGCATCGCACTGTCATAGCGGGCCGCTTCGCGTGCTTCGGCGCCGAAATATTTGACGGTTTCAAAATTCAGCAGGCTGTCGATGGCCTTTTGGTTGGCATCGGTGTCTTGGTCGTTCATTTGGCGGCGCAGTTTGACGCGCCATTCGGTCACAGCAAAGGTGAACCAGACGTAAAACCCAATGGTGACCACGATCACCGCAGTGTATTGCCAGCCAAACCAGTAAAACAAAATGACGGCGACCATCAACAGTTCCAAAATCAATGGGCCGACAGAAAACAACATAAAGCGCAGCAAGAAATCCACGCCCTTGACCCCGCGTTCGATGATCCGGCTTAGCCCGCCAGTTTTGCGCGTGATATGATACCGCATAGACAGGCGGTGAATATGTTCAAAGGTTTCCAGTGCCAGCGTGCGCAACGCGCGTTGCCCCACCTTGGCAAAAACCGCATCGCGCAGCTGTTGGAACCCAACGTTTGCCATTCGCGCAATCCCATAGGCCACGGTCAAACCGATCGCACCCAGCAGCAATGGGTCGGTGTTTTCACCCGTCAGTTGATCCACCGCCCCTTTGTATAAAAACGGCGTATAGGCGGATACGATTTTCGCCAAGACCAGCGACACCAATGCCGCCACGACACGGAATTTCACCCATGGTTTGTCATCTGGCCAAAGATACGGGCCAACACGGGAAATTGTGCGCCATGCCGAACGGCGTTCAGCGGCTGCGGTTACATCTGGAGTTTGGGGTGCTGTCATAATCGGACGCCTTTGTTATCGCTTGCGTCTGACATATTCCTGTCAGGCCCAAGATGCTAGGCCTGACACATGTTTTTATTCGAAATCGACTATTGTGCCTGCGATGGCAGCACAAATACCTGACCAGGATAGATCAAATCGGGATCACGAATTTTGTCGCGGTTCGCATCAAAGACGCGCACATACAGGATCCCCTGCCCATAGCGTGCACGCGAAATCCCCCACAATGTGTTTCCAGGTTGCACAGTAATGGCCTGAACCGGTGCAACGGCTGCAGGTTGCGTGTCGGTGGGTACTGATGTCGTCATGGCGCCAGTATCGGCGGATTGATCCTGCGCCACGGCTGCGGCATCAGCAGCCTGCTGTGCGACCTGCGCAGCTGCGGCGGCAAGGGCCGCGCGATCTTCGCGTTTGAATGGGGTTTCAAAGCGTGCACTGACCTGACCTGCGCCATCCAATTGATCCAGCCGCAGGGTATATACGCCTGGCGCCACGTTGGACATATCTTGGGTCCAATATCCCTGTGCATCAATCTGCGCAGTCTGGGTCAATGCGTTATCAAGGTAAAATTGCAACACAGCCCCCGCCTGACCGCGACCAGACAGGATCACACCGCCCGCGACATCATAACTGATGGCATCCATGACAATTTGATCTGTTGGCATGGTTTCAGCGCCTTGTAACACCTTAACCCCGCTTGCATCTGCGGCAAAGACGGTAGGCTGAGGATCAGTCGACGATTGTTCTGTTGTCCCTGTGTCCGATGCGGGCGCGGGATCCAGCTGGGCCTGTTCGGTGTCGGACGCATTCTGTGTCTGGACAGATTTAGCCACAGGCTGTTGCAGGTCCGCCCGTGCGACGTCTTGGATGCTATCTTGCACACCAGTATCTGATACCGCGTCAGCAACAGTCTGATCGACCTGCTCTGCGGCCGAAATCTGTGCGGTTGCAGCTGTCTCTGGGATAGCTTGGACCGCTGCGATCTGGGATGGTGCAATAATGATATCCTGTGCGGCATAAACTACCCCGTCGCCCGACCCAACACGCAATGTCAATGACCGTGCAACCTTGGATTTGGGCAAATCAAACAAGGCCACAAAATT
>Ga0181556_1001046_pt1 | contig 28730 bp, 26 predicted proteins | sample 011ome_14_FD_148651 | JGI IMG/M metagenome (GOLD analysis project Ga0181556, IMG submission 148651) | Coastal salt marsh microbial communities from the Groves Creek Marsh, Skidaway Island, Georgia - 011505AT metaG (spades assembly) | ecosystem: Environmental > Aquatic > Marine > Intertidal zone...
TACTACCAAAACACCCATCTCCAATATCCACGTGAAGAACGTGGCGTTAGCCAGAGACAGCGGGAGAACAATTCTGGGGAAGTAGACCTTTTGAATCAACCCAGCATTTGCGACAAGGGATTCAGTGCCCACAGTGAGCACCCGGTTGAAGAATAACCACGGAAGGAGACCACAGACCAACCACAGCGCGTAGTTGTCGATTCCGCTTGGGTCACCCACCTGAGCGGGAAGTCTAAAAATAAAAGAAAAAATGAAGGTATAGATAAGGATTGCGGCAATGGGATTCGCCAGTGACCATAATTGGCCGAGCGCTGTCCTTCGATACTTTCCTCGAACCTCACGGTTGGTGAGATTCTGCAGAAGCTCCCGAGACTCCCAAATGTCGCGCAGGTAACTCATCGAAAAAGTAGTCGATCCAGATAGGTCCCGTAGCCGCTCTTGCGAAGTGGCTCAGCCAAAGACGAGAGGTCAGTGTCAGAAATCCACCCCGCTCGCCAGGCGATTTCCTCAATGCAGCCAATCTTCAGACCTTGGCGCTCTTCGATTACTCGGACGTACTCTGACGCCTGCATCATCGAATCGAAGGTCCCGGTGTCGAGCCAGGCAACACCGCGATCCAATACCTGCACCTTAAGAGAGCCCTCTCGGAGAAAGTGCTCATTGATGGAGGTGATCTCCAACTCACCCCTGGCGCTCGGGGCAATGGAATGCGCCACTTCGGCGACTGAGTTGTCATAGAAATACAAACCAGGCACCGCATAGTTGCTCTTCGGCTTGGCGGGCTTTTCTTCGATAGATATAGCGTTCATTGCGGCATCGAACTCCACAACACCGTAGGCCTCCGGCTGGGAGACATGGGTGGCGAATATCAAACCGCCATGAATATCCGTGTTAGCGCGCAACGACTTGCCGAGACCGGCTCCGTGGAAAATGTTGTCGCCCAACACGAGGGCTACGGACTCGTCGCCAATAAAGTCCTCTCCAATTAAGAATGCCTGGGCAAGCCCTTCGGGCTTCTCCTGCACTGCATAAGAAATCGACATTCCGAGGTGCGAACCATCACCCAACAGGTCCTGAAACTGGCTTTGATGCTCCGGGGTGGAGATGACTAAGACATCTCGGATGTCGGCCATCATCAAAGTCGACAGCGGGTAATAGATCATCGGCTTGTCATAGATGGGCATCAATTGCTTCGAAATGCCCCGGGTAATAGGCCAGAGCCTGGTGCCAGAGCCCCCGGCAAGAATGATGCCCCTCATAGCGCTACCTCCCCGCCCATGTCGGGAGCATACCGCTGGAGAGTGCGTCTTGGAGGCTGGGAGCATCGCGGTCTTTGGCAGACACCAAAAGCTCCTGGCCGCTGAATGGGAACTCAAGTCCTAGATCAGGATCCTGAGGGTTAACGGCGTGCTCGGCCTGTGGCTTGTAGTGATCGGTCACCAAGTAGGTGACCGTTGTTCCCTCTTCGAGTGCAACAAAAGCATGGCCTAGCCCCACGTCAAGAAGAATGGCGTTGCGGTCTCGGGCGGTGATGGTGACCGCTTCCCACGTCCCAAAAGTGGGAGACCCCACTCGAATATCGACGACATAATCCTTAATCGCACCCGTCGGGCACATGACGTACTTAGCTTGCCCCGGAGGCACATCGGCAAAGTGGATTCCCCGAAGGGTGCCTTTTTGAGAGACAGACAGATTCGCTTGGATCGTGGAAAAGTCCACCCCTGTTGCGTTCTTGAGATTATCCGCGCGAAACCATTCCACAAACTCTCCGCGCTCATCACCATGAACAGTGTTAGTGATGGCAAATGCTCCAGCGATTGAGAGCGGGGTTATTTCCACCTGTGAAGCCTACCAACGAGGCGTTCTGTGCCGAGATACTCCTCACACAACTCGTCGGTAGTCCTCGGTCAGCGTCTGTACTCCGCGCCACAACTTTGCCGCCTTCAGCCATTCAAGGACATAACCCCACGCTCTTTGCCTCAAGGTGTTATCGCGAGTGATTGTGCGAGTGCCGGCATCAGAGACAATTTTTGATCCAACTCGATCGAGGAATAAGTCTTTCAACAGAATCTCGCGAGAAAGTTTCAAGGCACGTTTCCTGAAAAGGAAGTCCTTTCCATAAATTCCTGCATAATCTTCGTCATGGCCTCCGATCGACCAGTAAAGATCTCTCGCCATGAAATAACTATTCGGGTGCGGCTCTCTTAGTTCCGTGCCCCCATACTTCTTGCGCGCAAACGTGTAAAAAACGCTCGGATCCTTCTCCATTGCCAAGAGCGATCGGAGCGTTTCGCCGGGCACTACATGGTCGATGTCTGTAAGAAACAACCAGCTCCCGTCAGCCTCAAAGGCGCCAATATTTCGGGCTGCGTCTTGATTCCATCGGACATCATTTGTAATCCGAAAAATCCTGAGCTCCGGCAGGCCGGGGAGGCGAGGAACGTCTGCTGCCGGAAAACGAGGGGAAGCGTCGTCCACAATAATCACCTCGAGCTGTTCGCGAATATCCCGGGGATATTCTGAAATCACAGACAGCTGAAGCGTCAGCATCTCTGGGTTCTCGTAATAGGCGAATACCAAAGAGATGAGTGGCTGAGAATTCTCATACCCCTTCGACATGCGACGCTCTGCCATAGTCCAAAACTACTAGGGCGTTGCTATCAACCTGCGCTGTAACTAGAACAAACTAGAGTGGGGGCGTTGGATAGGTCAATTTCCTTGCGTGGTAGGAGCCAAACGCTGTGAGACTGTTCGTTACCGGGGGCGCCGGGTTTATCGGATCAAACTTTGTGCGAATGGCTATTACGGGCCGACTTCCGGGCCTTGAGGACGCAGAGATAACAGTCTTTGATGCGCTGACCTATTCAGGAACGCTGAGCAACCTTAGTGAGGTGAAGGAGTCACCCCGCTTCCGTTTCATACAGGGTGATATTCGTGATGCTGCCGCGGTAAAAGCAGCGCTCGGCAACCACGACGGCATTGTCCACTTCGCCGCAGAAAGCCATGTGGATCGATCAGTTGACGACTCGACGATTTTTGTCGAGACCAATGTCCTGGGAACCCAGGTGCTTTTGGACCAAGCACTCGCGCTTACCATTGGACGTTTTGTTCATGTTTCGACGGATGAGGTTTATGGAAGCATCGAGGAGGGCTCTTGGGATGAGCATCAACCCCTTCTCCCCAACTCTCCCTATTCTGCAAGTAAGGCCTCCAGTGACTTACTTGTCCGCAGTTACCACATCACCCATGGACTTAACACCTCGATCACTCGATGCAGCAATAACTATGGCCCTCACCACTTCCCGGAAAAAGTAATCCCCTTGTTCGTTACGAATTTGCTGGATGGCAAGAAAGTGCCACTTTATGGTGACGGCGAGAATGTTCGAGACTGGCTCCACGTAGACGACCACTGTCGCGGGATTACAAAGGTTCTCCTCAACGGTCGGGCTGGCGAGATTTACAACATCGGTGGGGGGACAGAGCTCACCAACAAAGAATTAACGCACCTACTACTTGAGGCAACCGGCCGAGATGAATCCTTCGTTCAGCGGGTCGCCGATCGAAAAGGCCACGACCGGCGCTACAGCGTTGATATTGGAAAGATTTCGAGCGAACTTGGGTATACGCCCCAGGTCAATTTCGACGAAGGTCTCGCTGAAGTCGTTCAGTGGTACCGGGACAACCGATGGTGGTGGGAACCACTGAAGGAACGCGCCGGGCTGTGACCACACTCGCGGTTCTCGGGGCCCAGGGAATGCTGGCGCAGGACGTTCTCAAGTTCCTCAAGAGATATGAGCCCACCCCGTTTAGCCGTTATGAACTGGACATCACCAACCACGTCGCTGTGGCCGAAACCTTGGGGCAATTTGATGTGGTGATTAATTGCGCAGCGTATACACGCGTGGACGATGCCGAGACTTCACCAGAGCTTGCCTACGCAATCAACTCAGAAGGACCTCGAAACATTGCGAGGACGTTGGCAAAGTCCCATGCGAAACTGATCCATATTTCCACTGACTATGTGTTCGACGGGACCGCCACCTCTCCGTACCCAGAGGACCACGTCACTAACCCCGTTTCCGTCTATGGGGCTTCGAAGCAACAAGGAGAAATCGCCGTCATGGAAGAGAACGGCGCGCACTCGGCCATAGTCCGAACTTCGTGGCTATACGGTGAGCACGGACTTAGTTTTCCCAAGACAATTCTTAGCGCCGGCCTGACGAGAGAGACCCTCGATGTGGTGGATGACCAGCACGGTCAACCCACATGGACCATGGATGTTGCCGATCACATCCGGGACCTGATTGAGGCTGGCATTCCGGAAGGTTTTTTCCATGCGACCAATTCGGGGCAGACTACCTGGTTCGATCTGGCCCAGAAGCTCTTTCGAAAGGCAGGGTGGGACGAAAATCGTATTCGCAGGGCCAACAGCGCGGACTTCACCAGACCTGCCACTCGCCCAGCGTTCTCTGTCCTAGGTCATGATTCATGGCGCAGGCACTCCCTGTCATCGCCACGCCCTTGGGAAGACGCCCTCGACGAGGCTTGGAAGAGTTTTCTGTCCACCCTTGTTACTGAGGGAGATTCTCCGTGAAGAGAGTTCCGACTCTCGGTCTAGTCGTGGTCGGCTACCAGTCAGTAGCTGAATGGGAGCCATTCTTCCGGAGTCTCAAAGAGTCGCTCTATTTCCCGGGTCACGTAGTGATAGTCGATAACTCACCCGTCGCGACCGACGCGCTCGGTCGCGCACAATGGGATGAGGTTCAGGTCCTCCGGCTACCCCATAATCCTGGCTATGGCAGCGCAGTCAACGCTGGGGTTTCTCTCCTGCCGCCAGAAGTGACGCATGTGGTGGTGTCAAACCCTGACATACGATTCACACCCAACACTCTGGCCAACCTGATGGATGCGTTCACGACGTTTCCTGACACGGCAGCCACAGGTCCAGCGTTAGAAAACCCCGATGGCAGTATCTATCCTTCTGCAAGGGCCATCCCAAGTCTGCGCATTGGGATCGGCCATGCGTTGCTCGGAAATGTCTGGCCAAGAAATCCATGGACCCGCAAATACCTCGGCGACTACCGAAGGACGGAGCGGCGTCCAGTCGGCTGGATATCTGGCGCTATTTTCATGGTTAACCGTCAGCACTTCGAAGAGATTGGCGGCTTTGATGAGCGATACTTCATGTTCTTCGAAGACGTAGATCTTTGTTACCGATTAAAGAAGGCCGGATTTCGCAGTGTCTACGTCCCCGATGCTCGAGCGCTTCATGAAGGGGGACATAGCACGCGCTGGAGAATGGCGGAGATGGTAAAAGCCCACCACTCAAGTGCAGTACTTTTTCTCACAAGTTTGTATCCCCAGTGGTACCAGGGACCGCTCCGGATGATGCTCACACTAGGGCTGGCCACACGATCCGCCCTGGAGCAGGCAAGGTACCGCCAGAGAGAGAAAAAAGCTAAAAGGGAATTGTCTTCCTAAGTACTGTTTCCTCTAGCTCTTGGCGAAAACCTTCAAGGAATTTCACCACAGAGGAATCTTCTATCGACAGCATTCGGAGGGCAAGAAGACCGGCATTTCGGGCCTGGCCAATCCCCACGGTCGCAACCGGCACCCCGGAGGGCATTTGGACAATAGAAAGCAACGAATCCATCCCATCCAGCTGAGCAAGGGGAACTGGCACCCCAATGACCGGAAGTGTGGTGAGCGAAGCCACCATACCAGGAAGGTGAGCTGCGCCACCCGCCCCAGCAATGATGACGTCAAAGCCTTTGCCCCTCGCTCCTTTTGCGAAGTCGACCATTTTTTCAGGTGTCCGGTGAGCAGACACAACCTCAGCGAGGACGGAAACTCCCGCATCTCGGAGAACGAGAGCCGCGGGCTCCATCGTTGGCCAATCGGAATCAGAGCCCATAATTATCGCCACTCGAGCAGTTTCCATAGGATTCATGCTAGCTAGACCCCTGCACAATGTCTCGTGCCCCTCGCGCCTGGCCGAGCACGATGTCGAGATTGGACCCAACAACAACGACATGCCCCGCTTTTCGTCCAGGCCTTGGAGCCTTCTGGTAGCTGTGAATCTTGGCTTGAGAAAATGATTCCCATGCGAGAGATTGTGCCGTGAGGCTAACTTCTCCGAAAACATTCGCCATTACCCCAAAAGGTGCGACGAAATCGGAAGAACCGAGCGGAAGATCCGCCACCGCCCGAAGGTGCTGCTCAAACTGGCTTGTCACCGAGAGCTCTGTCAGAACATGACCCGAGTTATGCGGTCGCATCGCAAGCTCATTCACGAGAATTTGTCCATCTGACGCCTCGAAGAGCTCCACCGCGAGGACTCCAACAACGTCGATAGCGTGCGCGATGCGCTCAGCGATGTGCCGGGTTTTTTGGGAGAGTTCACCATCAACAGCCACCGCTCCCGCGATGACCTCAGAACACACGCCACCCTCTTGTCGGGTTTCCACGACTGGCCATGCGCTCCATTGCCCACTCGGACGCCTGGCGCTGAGCTGGGACAGCTCTCGTGTAAACGGAATCAACTCTTCAAGGAGGACCTCACCTTCGACAATCCAGTCTGCGCATTCTTCAAGAGAGTTGACGACCCTGACACCCTTCCCGTCGTAACCGCCAATCGGCTTCTTCGCCACGCACGGGAATCCTCCGATGTTGGCCACAAGATTGGCGTCATCCACACCACTGTCGTCTCCGAGAACAGCCCACCTGGGCTGAGGTATATCCAGTTCGGCCAATGCGCGTCTCATCGTTATCTTGTTTTGCGTAAGCGCCAAAGCCTCGGGAGAAGGGTGGACGTTGGTTCCCTTCTCGCGAACACTCCGAAGAATGTCCAATGGCACGTGCTCGTGGTCAAAAGTCAGCACGTCAACTTGCGAAGAAAACGCAAGGACCTGATCAACTTCCCTGTAATCACCCACTGATGAAGAGGCTAGTTGCGCAGAGAAGCCTCCCTCCTCTGCAAAGACCTTTAGATCAATACCAAGATTGATGCCGGCGGGAATCATCATTCTGGCAAGCTGACCGCCACCTACTATTCCAATACTCACCATAGGAAAACTCTATTGTCTGAGATGAAGGACATCGGCAGCCACTACGGTTCGGAGGATGCCGTCATGAAAACTTCTCACCAGAAGGTGACCGTCATCGTTCAAACCTTCGGCCAAACCTTCCCAGGAATGGTCTTGAGTCTCCACCACTTTCACGCTTTCACCAAGTGTTCCAATGCTCGGAGAGAGAAACTTTGACCACTTGGCGTCACTGTTCTCTGCGGCCGCCCATACCTTTACGAGGCTCTGGACGAGGTCGTGGGTGAATTTATGAACGTCATCAACGTGAACACCCTCAACAGCCAACGATGTGGATTCTTGAATAGGGAGCTGATTCTCAGCGTGGAAAAGGTTGATGCCAATTCCTGCAACCACAAACCCTGACGGCGTCATTTCACAGAGTATCCCTGAGATCTTGCGACCACCCACCAAGATGTCATTTGGCCATTTCATGTGAGTCTGCTCTATTCCCTGCCCTTGGACAAAGCGGAGTACAGCGCTTCCAACGAGCAGAGAGTGGAGTCCCGCGTTCGCAGCCCCAGCCAGCACAGGCAAGGCAATCGATACCGCAAGCCCGAGCCCGGGAATACTTTCCCATGATCGCCCCAATCGCCCTCGTCCTGCCAATTGGCTTTGAGTCGCCACTGCCTGAAATGGGAGATACGGACCAGTTTGTTGGAGGAGATAAGAGCTTGTCGAGTCCACAGATTTCAGGAATTCAATCGGAGGAATCGCTGATAGGGCCATTTTTTCAGGTGGCGTGAGAATTATTCTTCGTCGAAAGACATCAGACGCACATATTCCTCAATCATTGGAACCTGCTTACGTACCTCGAGGAAAGAGCCTTGGGCGAGCACTTTTCCATCATCAATGACGAAGACCACGTCCGCATGCTGAATGGTGGACAAGCGATGAGCGACAACTAAAACAGTCGTGTCCGAGCCAATGTTACGTATGCTCTCAGCAATGCTCGCTTCAGTGGAAGCGTCAAGAGCGCTGGTTGCTTCATCCAAAATCACAAATCTGGGCTGAGGGTACAGAGCTCGAGCAAGACCAAGGCGTTGAGCCTGGCCACCGCTCAACGAATCAGCTTGACTGCCCAAACTTGTGCGAATTCCTTGAGGAAGATTCTGAACAAAATCAAGAAGCTCTGCCTTCCGTAAACTCTCTCGCACTAGATCCTCGTCCACGTCTTCGGGATTAACGCCCAATGCAACGTTTGATGCGAAACTACCCGAGACAAGCCCTGGTTTCTGCGGAACGTAAGAGATCAAGCCAGGGTGCTTTTCGCGGAGGTCTTTCGGATTCATGCCGGCAAGCTCAATCTCGCCCGAGCTAGGATCATGCAAACCAAGCAGCAAATCTACGATCGTCGTCTTGCCTGCTCCTGAAGGGCCAACAAATGCGGCAAAGCTTCCTGAAGGAATTTCCAAAGAAACCGCTCGGATTGTCTCTGTTTCTGCGCCACCATGGGTGAAAGAAACGTCACGCATACTAACGGAAATTCCTCCCTGCATCTCAATCTTGGCGAGCTTATGTCCAGTCGGCTGTGTTGTTGAATAGGGGCGAGAGTCGAGAAGTTCTGGTTGGTTATTTAGAGTCAGGAGGATGTCTTGCGCTTGTGAAACCCAGTGTTGTTGAACCCTCAGTTCGTTCCAAGTTGTCTGCAGCGGCAAAATGGCGCCCATCATCCGAAAAGAGCCGGCCATGAAGATCCCAACCGCGATAAGGCCCTCTGCTAGCGTTCCGCGGGAGAGTTGCCAAATAACAAAAAAGAAAATACCTACGATGAGTCCCGACTCAGCAATGTAACGGGGAATCTTCTTGAGAATCTGAAGAGTGAGTCCGGTCCTCACGGACAATTTCTTCGCCTCGCCAAAATCAGTCAAAAAATGGTCCTGCTTGGACAGAACAGATATCTCTCGAAAGGCATCCACCATTTCCAGAATGGAAGTCCCTGCGTCGACGGCTGCAGCCCGAATGTTCCTTCCGGACTGCAAGTACCTTCGCGAGGTGAAAAGTTGCATCAGGTAAACGATAAGGAGGATATAGACAACAACCCCAACCGCACCAATCGGGTCAACCACAATAAAGACAACAAGAATCGCGAGGAAAAGGGATAGCTCGATGATGATTGAGCTCATAGCTCCCAAGACCCCAGAGAAGGTTGCGTTGGTGGAGTTATTCACTACGAAAGAAATCTCAGCGCGTGAGAAGCTCCTAAGTCGCGCAAGAGAGCCCGAGAAAAGGTAACGTGCGATTTTGACGGAGTTCTTAATCTCGATCCCGGCCATGACAATTTGTGAATACCGAGTAATCCAAATCTGGAGACCGCCTTTCACGATAATGAGAACCGCGATTGCCCCGACCACAGTGATCACGTTCTGAGGACTAGGGAACGGGATTTGCACGCCGAGGATGTAGTAGCTACCACCTCCGGAGAGGCCTGTTGCGGTCATTGCTCCAAGAAGACCTGTCAAGCCAACGGACAGGAGATCTAGCCCGTTCATAAAGAGACGAAGAAAGAAGGTAATGGAATACTGAATCTTTTCGGGGCGAGTGAGTAAACCCCACGATGTCCGTCCAATCCGGCTCAGTTCCGCAAAGGAAACTCCGGCCTTCTCCCTTCTCAGCCACCTATTGATAAGGCTGGTCAATCCAGGCGCCCCCCTCAGTTGCAAGCAGCTGCATATCGCCGTCGACCATTAGCTGAGCCAGCTCCGGGGTCAAGGTGCGAGGTTGCCACCCCGTTACATCCGTGACCTTGCTGTGGTCTCCCACTAAGGCATCAACTTCAGAAGGGCGCAGATACTTCTCATCAAATTCGACGTAGTTCTCCCACTCCAAACCCACACGCCCAAAGGAAAACTGAAGGAAATCTCTCACCGTGTACTCAGTACCCGTAGAGACGACAAAGTCGTCGGGTGCTTCAGCCTGAAGCATAAGCCACATCGCTTCGACATACTCCGGCGCATAGCCCCAGTCACGCACTGCATCTATATTGCCGAGATATAGCTTGTCCTGCTTCCCCGCAAAAATTCGAGCAACGGCTCGAGTAATTTTTCTCGTGACAAAAGATTCACCCCGCCGAGGCGACTCGTGATTGAAAAGAATCCCATTGGTCGCGAACATGTCATAACTCTCGCGATAGTTCTTCGTCACCCAGTAGGAATAAACCTTCGCAGCACCATAGGGCGATCGAGGATAGAAAGGGGTGTCTTCATTTTGGGGAGGTGGGCTGGCACCAAACATTTCGGAGCTCGATGCCTGATAAAAGCGGGTTTGAAGCCCAATCATGCGAACAGTATCAAGCAATCTAATCGTGCCGAGGCCTGTCGTGTCGCCAGTATGCTCTGGCTCATCGAAGCTGACACGGACGTGCGACTGGGCCGCCAAGTTGTATATCTCGTCTGGCTGAATTGAGTCGACAAGCGTGACCAGGCGGGACCCATCACTCAAATCTCCGTAGTGAAGAAAAAGTCTCGTCTCGCTCGGATAAGGGTCATGGAGAAGGTGATCGATCCGGGATGTATTGAAGCTTGAGGACCTTCTCACTAGGCCGTGAACTTCGTACCCCTTAGAAAGGAGCAGTTCTGCCAAGTAACTTCCGTCCTGACCCGTGATTCCTGTAATCAGTGCTTTCTTAGAATCCTTCTGTGCCATCATCGACGAACGTTGCCTTTCCTTGTCTACTGCCAAAGCCTACCCGCACAGGGCGGGAGGCTAGTCTGCTTTGAGGGACTGGTGCGCTAGGAATTGAGCCGCTAGTGATCGCGCGTCAAGCCCGTGGAATTCCATCACCTCGCCTGGCTGGCCGTTGCCAGGAACGCCGACAAGCCCTACACGGCGAACTGGGACGTCCCCGTCAGACATGGCCCGAGATAGGGCCTCGTACTTGGAAAGAGAAGGATTGTGGTTCTCCAAAACAATCAACGAGCCGGTCTTGGGGAGTATCCCCAGCGCGGATGGGTCAGGCTCGCCACAGATCTCTGGCGTTGTGTACACGGAAACGTCCAGACCACTCTCCTTCTCCAAAATTTCAGCGGCATCTAAAGCGGCAACAGTCAATAATGGGCCACTCGCAACAAACGCCCCATCACTGCCAACTCTCCGCTCGGTGAGATAACCCTTCACACTCTGCGCGCGGGGGGCAGGAGAAAGTCCTCCAACCCGAATGTAGGAGGGCCCCTCATGAGCTAGGGCTTGAGTGATCGACCATTGAAGTTCTTCACCACAAGATGGCTCGAACACTCGCATTCCAGGTATCGACGCCATAATGCCCACATCAGTCACCGCTTGATGGGAAAACCCAGGGGCACTCGGCACCAGGCCAGCCAAAAAGCCCATGTATATGACGCGTGAATACTCAGTGGCATTGTTGAAGATCTGCTCGGTCGCTCGCATCGTAAGAAACGTTGCAAAGCTATGCACGATGGGAATATGCCCTGAGAGCGCAAGCGTGCCAGCCATAGAGACCATGTCTTGTTCTGCAATGCCAGCCTGGATATAGCGGTCGGGGAAGTCTTTGCGCGCCAGATGAGTACCAGTGTCGTAGCTGAGGTCCCCATCGAGCGCCACCACCTCAGGATGGGTTTTCATCACATCCCGCAGCATCTCCTCCCACAGCGTGAGGAGCGACTCTGGGCGCGCTCGAGGGCTGAGGGAATCTGCCTCTGTTCGTGCCGGACTCAACGTCCCCAATAAAGGATCCCTCGAATCTTGCCCCGCGCCTTTGTCCGCTAACAACTGAGCAGCCTGCGTATACAAATCCGAGGCAAGTGCCCCCGAGTGAAACTTGTAATACTCGCCGTTGTCAGGAAATTGTTCCATCCAGGGGACGCCACTTCCCTTCGTCGTGTGCCCGACGATGAAGGACGGCAAAGCTTGCTGGGAGCATTTTTCGAGGGTCTCAAGAACCTCATCAGGATTGTTTCCGTCACATTCGAGATAGAACCAGCCCGCACCCTCTACGCGCTGGCGAAGGTTCCCCATCGGCAACGTGGACTCTGTCCAGGTGTCGGATTGGATCTGATTGGCATCAACGATTGCAATGAGCTCGAAGAACCCATCACGCACGGCCCCAGGCATTGACTCCCAAATTTGGCCTTCGTTGAGCTCCCCATCGCCTAACATCACCACAACGGGTTGACGTGAACGAGGGTCCCGCAACCGTTGAGCTTTCACAAAACCTTTTGCCTTGGAAATTCCCATCCCCAGCGATCCTGTGTTTGTCGGCACTCCCGGGGTCACCGTCTCAGGATGGCCGGGGAGGCCACCAAGGCGACGAAGGGTAAAGAGGTCATCATCATTGAGCGCTCCGCACGCGTGCATTGTGGCGTAGTAGGCGGGAGCATCATGGCCTTTGGAACTAAAGAAAAGGCCCGCGCTCCAGTCAGCCGTGAGAAAGTCCTCACCGCCAAGAAAACGTCGAATCGCCACCATCATGTCGAGCGAGCTCAGTGACGTACCAATGTGGCCACTACCGGCACATTGAATAGCGGTCAGAGCGTTGAGGCGCGCACAATCCGCAACCACCTTGAGACTAGCTGTCTCTGCCCAACGAGAAAGAATGTCGTCTCGAGACCAAAAATGGGTCATCAGTCCGGAATCGAGGACTCGAGAACTCGGGGTTGTCATAGCGCTCCGATGGTCGGTAGGAGATGTGGATTGAGATCTACCACTTTCTCAAGGGTGACCCAATCGTCCTCAGAATTAATATCAATGCTTTCATTCTCCGGCATTACATAGCCCAACACCCGCCTGCCGGCAATCGAATCGTACTTAATGACCGCTCCTCGACGCACAATCTCGAAACTTGAAGCTTGGATGTAGACCTTCTCTAGTTGGTTCATGGGGCCGTTGAAAGCTCCTGGTTGGTCAAGCAACGTCTGGGCTTCGTCTGTCTCACTATCGATACGCCACATTTTTCCCGGGTGTTCTGTGACAGGGCGAAGAGAACGCACAGAATCTGCCCAGTCGGCCCCCAGTAGTCGCTGGTGAGCGTCGCGAAGAGTTATCGCAGAACGAAGAGGGCTAGTCGGCCGAATAATCCCCCACAGCTGGTCGACTTCTCCCTCTACCCACTCCCCCATTGCATGTGTCACAAATCCAATGTCGTGCGCGGAATCCTCTGCTAATTCGGCAGGCCTCAAGCCTGGAACCTCGGCGCCGTATTTTCGCGCTATCTCCGCTGTTTGTTCGGAGTCTGTAGAGACGAGCACCCGATCAAAGATTCCTGTCGCAAGAGCGGTTGCAATGCTGTAGGCAATGAGTGGGTGTCCTCGAAAGAGTCGAATGTTCTTGTGTGGGACTCTCTTACTTCCCGATCGAGCAGGAATGATGGCAACTGAACCGACCATGATTTAGGCGCCAAAAAAGGTGGACACCACTTTGATGTCGGAGTATTGATCAATGGAATGAATTCCCGCATCGCGCGAACCATTACCGGAGTGCTTCACTCCACCAAAGGGCATATTGATTTCTGCACCATGAGTAGGTCCGTTGATGTTGATGACACCTGCCTCGAGCCGCTCGACTATGCGTTCTGCCCGGGCAATATCACTCGACCACACTGCGGCAGTGAGGCCATACTCGCTCGTGTTGGCCATCCAAATGGCCTCCTCGTCACTCGAGAATCGGAATAGCCTCGTCGCAGGTCCAAACAACTCAGCCATTCCCGACTCGCTTTCGATGGAAAGTCCCTGAATGATGGCCGGTTGAGCGAGGCACGCCTCCGCTGCGGGTGCACCCTTCAGTGTCCCGACTCGATCGACGGTGGCGCCGACCGACTGAGCCTGGGCAAGATAACTCTCGAACGCCTCAACGCTCTGCGAATCAACCAACGTAGACACCAGCACATCGGGTTCAGTTCCCCACGTCATTGATTCAGCCGCAGTCATAAGCCGCGCGACAAATGCGTCATAGACACCGTCGTGCACAATCACCCTGCTTGCGGAGGAGCATCGTTGTCCGGCGTTACTAAAAGCACTATCGATCACGACATCAACTGCTGCCGTGAGGTCCGCATCATCACAGACAATGAGGGGGTTAGCGCCGCCCAACTCAATCACGGTCTTGGCGAGAGTTTTCGCTGACGCTTCCACAACCCTCTGCCCAGTGGGATAACTTCCGGTGAAGCTCACCAGCTCGACCCCTGCGTCAATCAACGCCGCCGCAGTCTCACCTGCGCCATGAATCACCTGGAAGACGCCCTCGGGAACACCAGCCTCCTGAAGAATCTCACCAAAGACCGTTGCGCTCAACGGCGTTGCAGGAGAGGGCTTGAGGATGGCAGCATTCCCCGCCATCAGAGCGGGGAAAGTTTTCCACGCATAGTTGGGAAATGGTGCGTTGTACGTGACGATGAGCGCTGCGACTCCGAGAGGCATTCTTTGCACTCGAACCTGACGACCGGGAGTAGCACTGGGAAGCAGAGAACCCATCTCGTGGCGACCCTGTGAGGAGACGAGGTATCCCATCTCCACAGCACCACCGATTTCACCCAATGATGCGCCGAGTGGTTTACCGGTCTCTTGTCTCACAATCTCTGCAAGTTCTACCGAACGAGTCTCCAGAATCTGGGCCACTTTCCGGATAATCCGACCGCGTGACTCCAGCGTGGTTACAGACCACGACTCAAATGCTGTGCGGGCTCTCGCCACAACGTCTGGGACGTCTGATGGAGCCGTGACGGGAACCGTCCCAACCTCAGAGCCATCGAGGGGAGAGAACCAAGTGTGGGAAGTGGCGCTAGCTACCATGCTGTAAATCCTCCGTCAACGACGACATTTTGTCCCGTCATTGCTCGTGACTCATCGGAGAGCAGGAACGTCATCGCACCAATGAGGTCATCCCTGGAAAGCATCGTGCCCTGGGGGACATGAGCTTCGAACTTTGTCACAAACTCCGGATCCTGGCCGGCGGCGACTCCTCCGAGCGTCAACGTGTTGACTCGAACACCCTTCGGTGCGAGATGGGTCCCGTACTGCTTAGCAACTGCCACGAGAGCTGCTTTGGATGCACCATATGCCGGGTGTTTCAGAGAACCCTTGCCATCATTGAAGTGACTGTATAGCGCTGGCTTAGGGGACACCAGACCATACAGAGATCCCAACATGACAACCGAACTGGGGTTGTGAAGAACCGGTATCACGGTGTTCAAAACTCCGACGACACCAAAAACATTAACCGAGAAAACACGCTGCCATTCAGCAATGTCGTAATCTTCGAGATTTTCTCGACCTGATCCTGGCAATGAATCAATTCCCGCGTTGAGAATTAGCCCATCGATTGACATATCTGCTGCCATCTGCCCAAGCGAGGACGCGAGGGCCTCGAGCGTCACGTGTTCAGAAATGTCTGCGTCTGCAACGCGCAGACCCGAATAGGTTGTCGCAAGCCTCGCCAAGGCTTGGTCTGTACTAGCTCTCAGACCGATTCCGAGGACTGAAGCGCCCTCCGCGAGGGCGGCCTCTACCCAGAGTGGGCCCAGGTTGCCATCAGCCCCCACCACGAGGACTGTCTTACCACTGAGCCTTTCAGGCAACGTCTTCCTCGGTAATGGGGGTCAGTGCGCCAATGTCTCGCACCAGCTTCTTCCCTACCAAGAGGTGGGAATGAGCAGGCGGAACACCGTGCCCCGGTGAGCGGTAATCAAAGTGTTCTTCGGAAAGCACTGTCCCGGCAGGGATGGCTTTTTTGGCGACAATCATCTTGCTGAGCTTCTTCAACGGGGCAATTTCGCTGTCATAGGCGCGCTTGACACCATCACCGAGCGCATCCTTACCCCTGCGGAGATCACGCACCATTTTGCGAAGACCATCTGGCTCCAAAGAGAAAGAGTGGTCGGTACCCTTCATGGCGCGATTGAGAGTGAAATGTTTTTCAATAATCCGAGCGCCCAAAACATAGGCAACAAGCCCCATCGCGATTCCACTGTCGTGCCCGGAGTACCCAATCGTGGCCTCTGGGTAACGGTCACGGAAGGTACCAATGACATTGAGGTTGAGTTCGCTGAACTCCGGCGGATAACCTGACGTGCACTGCATAACGGCCAGTTGTGTTCCGGCACCCAGAACAATCTCTACTGCGTGATCCACTGCCTCCAAAGTCCCGCCACCGGTTGAGATGATCGTGGGTCTGCCGGTCTGGGCGATATAGGAAAGCAAGGGGGTATTGGTGAGGTCACAACTTGCCACCTTGTAGGCAGGGACATCAAGGTCCTCCAGAAAATCGACACTCGGGAAGTCCCACGGGGTCGCGAAAAACTCAACACCTTGAGCTTTCGCCTCCTTCATGAGCTCGATGTACTCGTCTTTGCCAAACTCGAGCGCTTCACGGTGCTCACCGTAGGTGGCACCAAAAGCATTCTCGCTCGCATAAGGAGCGTTGTAGGCCTCAGGGGTAAACAGTGCTTGGTTGTCTCTTTTTTGAAACTTGACGGCGTCAGCCCCGGCGAGAGCGGCAGCTTGGATCATCTTTTTCGCTGTCTCCACATCACCCTGATGGTTAGCGCCTATCTCGGCGACGACGTAGGCCGCGGAGTCGTCGGTGATGGTGGCAGCCCCCATGGTGAAGGAGCGGGAGGGGGCAGAGGGTGCGTGAGTCATAGGCAAAACCTTAGCGTGAATGAGGTGTTGGGCTTCGTCACCAAGAAGCTCAGGAACCTCTGAGTCGCCGCGCTCCGTAGCGCAGGAAACGCCCGAGGGTATCCAAGGGATGACGCAGAGGGTAGCGCCACCACTCAGACCGATCTCGAGCACTCTCGAGACGATCAACCTCAGGGTTCTCCATGACCAGGGGGGGATGGCGGAGAGGAAAAAAGAGGGGCTGCGAGGGAAGCTGCGCTACATAGTCTTCGAAGGTCGTGTGGGTCGACCTGGCACCGAAGCCCACATTCTCGACGAGGTTTACTTCGGGAACTGTGCTGAGATACCCGTGACTCTTGAAGTGGACCGCAAACGGCAAGGCCCACGAATCCAACTGGGCAGCCTGTGAGAGCATCCTGGACATCGATGCGCGACGGGGGCCGGCCGAAAACCGTGCCACTATTTCTTCTCGCTCATTCTGGGACCAGGAGGCGTCAAGGTCACCGCTGTCGACAAACCCTGTCCAAGTTCTTGCCCAGGTTGCCCAACCCCATATCCGCAGATCGGAAGAAAAATCATAGGAGTAAGTGCTGGCTTTAGAACCTCTCAGCCTGGAAGAACCTCCAATAATTCCCACCTCAAGAGTCTCGCGATAGCGATGCAAAAGTTCATCGCAGTAGGAAAAGAAGGAAAGGTCTGGGACACAGTCATCCTCGAGGATTATTGCGGCCTCTGACTGGTCAAAGACGCTCGACAAACCAGAACTAATTCGAGCTTTGAGACCCATATTCGAGTCAGCAAAATGCTCATGCACTTCACAGGTCCAATCAACGACAGAAATGACCTTCTTCACCCGGGATACCAAGTCTTCATCGAGCGGGTTGCCCGGCCGTGGGCCATCGACCACGAGATGCAGTTCGCGGGGTTTCCATGCGCGAATCGTCTCGAAAACCTTCGCCGTCAGATCAGGCCGATTGAAAGCCAACAAGACCACCGGATAGCGGGGTGTGCTCTCCATTGCGACCGTCTCAAACCTGGAATTCTCGTGGGAACGCGCGAACGCTCGTGCTTCCAACTAGCGTAGTGCTGTGCCCCTCTCTATCGCCCATCTCAGCTTTTCCCGGATCGGGGGAGCGGGAGCTGTGGCGGCAGTGTTGTCAGAAGCTCAGCGAGCTGCTGGACATGACTCCCGGCACGTGTGGGCGATTGAGTCCACACTCTGGTCAGAACCCTTCTCTGCCCCAGTCCACACAATGGCTGCGGGTCTCGACCAGTTCATGATCCGAGAAAAGGGCTTTGATGCGCCAATTTCTCTCGCAAGAGACACACTGCGCTGGGATCTCGATGCAGCACTCGGGGGTGCAGACATTATTCATCTCCATAATCTGAACGGGCTTAGCCGCGTTGGAGCTTTGGCTCGCACGTTTCCCCAGAAGAAAATCGTGTGGACGCTTCACGACATGAATCCGTTCACCGGGGCCTGCCATTACGCCCTGGGGTGCAAGAGGTACACCCAAGGCTGTTCGTCATGTCCCGCAGTGAAGCTGCCTTTTCGAGGGCTAGTGGAGGCTTCCTTCGAGCGAAAACTCTCAGATCTCGAGCAGGTGGAGAACCTCCACCTCGTTGCTCCCAGTAGTTGGCTAGCTGACGCAGCGCGCGAGAGCAGACTCATGTCCAGGTTTCCCCTCTCGACAATTCACAACCCCCTTGACCCGGAATTCTTTTCCAACGATAAGAAAACACCAAGCGCTCGGTTTACTTTCGTTGTTGTTGCTCAGAATCTCGAGGATCCCGTCAAGAACGTCTCCACGGCAGTTCAAGCTTTCGCCGAAGTGCGGCGAGAGCACCCCGAAGCGACCATGGCACTCGTGGGAAGAGGGGGCAGTGTTTTTGCCGGGGAGGGTATCCAGCTCTTGGGGACCCTGGGACGCAGAGAGCTCACGGAGACTCTCCAATCCTCACAGGCGCTTGTTGTTCCTTCCCTGGCAGAAAATGCCCCGATGGTGATAGCCGAAGCAGCGTCCCAAGGATGTGTGGCTCTCGTGCGAGACGCAGGGGGAATGCCAGGAATGATTGAGGACCTGGGCGCAGGGCAGATATTTGCAGACCCACCCGACCTCACGGGTGCAATGGCAGGAATACTGAGTCAGAAAAATTCCAAGTCACTCGCATCGCGCCAAGCCCTTACACGGCGAGCACAGAATCTCTACTCGCCTGAGGCAGTGCGGAAACAGTACGATAAAGTCTACGAGCGCTGATGCGAAAGCCCGACTTTTCAATGTTGCTCACACACCAAAGAAAGAGAGCTCTGTCATGACAGGGACTATTTTGGTGACGGGGGCTGCAGGCTTCATAGGCTCGGCTGTGGTGACCTCACTCAGCGCCTCCGGACACAAGGTTGTCGCTCTCGACGGCCTACTGGATGGTCTCTACCCGTCCGCCGAAAAGATTGACCGGTTTGGAATCATCTCCACGTTGCCCGGAGTCACCCCCATTCACGCTGACCTTCGCTTTGACGACCTCTCGGTTATCCCGGACACAGTCACCCATGTCATTAATGAAGCCGCGATGCCGGGACTTGGGCTGAGTTGGCAGGATTTCGAGCTCTATGCGACTTGCAACCTCAACGCCGTCTCACGACTCATGGAACAAGCCTCACAATGGAGCCTCGAACGATTTGTACAAGTGTCAACATCGTCGGTTTATGGAAAGAATGCGGTTGGCGACGAATCTCAAGCGATCGCGCCCGTTTCCCCTTACGGAGTAACGAAACTAGCTGCAGAGAACTTGGCCCTGGCCCACTGGCGAGACTCCGGCTTCCCTGCGGTGATTCTCCGATATTTCTCGGTCTATGGGCCAGGACAAAGACCAGATATGGCCTTTCGCAAGTTCATTGCCAAAGCTCTCAACGGCGAACCCATCACGGTATACGGAACGGGTAATCAGTCTCGCTCAAACACTTACCTTGATGATTGTGTTAACGCCACTATCTCCGCTCTCACCTTGGGAAAGCCGGGAGAGATTTACAACATATCCGGCGGCCAGGAGCGGACTATCAATGAGGCCCTCGCCATAATTGAAGCCGAAGTTCGGCATCCACTAAACATCGAACGAGTTGATCCTGCACGTGGCGATCAAAACAGAACGTTTGGAGACAGCGCGAAGGCGCAGACTGCTCTTGGCTTCAGCCAGTCTGTGACTCTCGAAGAAGGACTTAGCCGTCAGGTCGCGTGGCAACGTACCTTAGAGCGATGAGAACGGAAACCCAGAGATATCCCACTGGCTCACCGATCGTATCCGGGGCGGTGGACGACGTCATGACGTATGCGGTTCTGCCCTGGGCATACTCACTTCATTCACGAGCTAGCAAGCCGCCGCACTTCGTAATTGGATTTCTCCCCGGACGCCTTAGCTCCAGGAATCGAGAAGCACTGACCTCAGCGCTTGCGTACCTCTCGATTTCCCACGAGTTTGTGCTCCTCGAGCACGATGAGCGCTTCATCCAGCAAGGGCACATCTCTCCGACTACGTTCACAAAGTTTCAATTAGCCGACCTCCTTCCCGGCCAGCACGTTTGGATCGACATCGACACAGTCGCTACAACGGGATGGGACGCCATTTACGGCGAAATCTCCTCCGCCCCCACCGACGCACACCTCGTTGTGGCGACCCGCGGCAACCGGGCGCCCGCATCAACGGGCACACCTGCCAAACCCAGCGACCTAGCTTTCAATGCAGGTGTGCTCGGATGGCCGGCGCGCACGAGGATTCCCTGGTCAGAGGCACTCGACAATCTAGAAGTCGTGGACACACAGGAGCAATACCTGTTCAACACTCTCTACGGAGAGCACCTCTCTACGATCTCGGAGAGATTCAACACGTTGACCTACCGATACGACCAGCTGGATTCTCGGGCATTACCATTTATCACGCACTACGCAGGCGCCCACAAACCGTGGCATGTCCCGCGCCGTTTTTCTGGGGCCTGCCTCACGCATCAATGCCCGTGGTCACTCTGGTTCCTCGTAGAACAAGCGTTGCTGGCGAAGCTCAGTGACTACGAGAACTTTGATCAGATTGCTCGGCTGCAATCAGAGGCACTTCGGTCCGGCACGGTGGGTCTTTCCAGAGATCAGCGCGGGCGGGCCCTCTTGCATGCGCTGCGAGCGCTAGGCCCGTTGGGATGGTTGCCAATTTCGCTCATAAGACCCCTCAGAGGTTTCATCCCCAAAGGAACACACCCACTTCATTAGAGTGGTGTCGACTCCAGAGAAGAATCGATGCCTACACTCACTCCCCCACCCGGCCATAACATCGTCGCCCTTGCCGTCGATAATCGGATGGTCTATGGATTCCTTGTTCTCGTCAGCGCAATACTTCGCACGGCGTCGACACCAATTTTTCTTGTGGTGGGGTATTTCCAGCGCGAGCTCAATGAAAGCAATAGAGAAATCATCCGTCGTTTTCTTGACACGTGGGGGGCGGATTATGAAGTCTTAGAGTCAAAGCCTCACGAGCTCTTTACCGAGAGGCGTCACCTCACCATCACGACATTTTCAAAGTTCGTCATTGCCGACCAAATTGCAGAACCACACCTCTGGCTCGATATTGACACCATTGTCAGGCCAGGCTGGGATGACATCTTCGCAACAATGCGAAGATCCGGGACAAAGACCTCTCTGGTCGTCGCGGAGAAGATAGTGAGCCCCCACACCAGATTTGAGGGCTTCAACGCTGGTGTTTTGGGCTGGACCGCAGCGCCTCGAAAAGGCTGGGTTGATGCCTTAGCGAGTTTGCCTGAGAAGCGCTTTAGCTCAGAGCAATACCTCTTCAACACTCTGTATTCCGATTCTTTTGTCACGGTGGAGCCGGACTACAACTTCCTGTCCAGTTGGCACGCCGAACTACCCGCTCACCCCTACCCTCGCGTCATTCACTTCTCTGGACCCATCAAGCCCTGGCACCTGGCGAGACGACACGTTTCTGCTTGGCAAGAAATCAATGCAACATGGGATTTCTGGTTCTCCGCTGAAGACGCCATGGTGAGGGAACCCCTGTCTCGTGAGCTCCTGGCAACGCTCCAAGGGTTGAGGCGATCAGCACTCTTCAGTGGGCGCCTCCACGCCGGGAAGGGTGCACTCGCCGGATGGGTCATGCGTTTTCTTGCTGTAGCGGGCGGAGTGGGTGACCTGGTGGTGGGGGTACTTCGACGGCGAGCACGAGCGTGAGCAGAATTGCCGTAGTTCACTACGTCGGGGCCACACAAAAGTCCAGAAGTGTTGTGGCTTCGCTCGTTGCTGACTTCCGACAACAAGGACATGACGTCACCGTTCTCAACATAGGAAGATTTGGAACAGTGTTTCAGGATTTTCCTCCCGAGTGGGCAGTGCGCCTAGCGGGCCACAAGACGCACCGACAACGATTCGCCAAGGTCATTGAATCTGTTGGAGCGGACCTCACGGTGTTGGACACAGACCCAACGCTGATGATCAACCTGCCCGACTCGCGTCAGGCGGAAGGTCTCCAGGCCATCGAGTCAGAGCTCCTGACGTATTTCCGACAAGAGACCCTCAACAACGACGAGCGCTATGTCCGCTGGATGAGGAAAAACCTGACGCAGCAGGCTTTCGCCTGCTACGCAGCACTCCACACGTGGCTCTCGCAGAACTCGCCCGACCTTGTGGTTATCCCGAACGGTCGCACCTCCCGGCAGAAGATGGCCCGAATAGTTGCTGAAGAGCTAGGAATTGCGGTCAAGTTTTACGAGAACGGGCGGGCCACAAAGGATTCCTACTACCTCGGAACCACCCAGCCCCACGACAGGGTTGCATCCCAAGCCGAAGTGGACACTCTGACCACACACCTGAGCGACGCTGAGATCAGCGCACTTGCCCAAAGTTGGTTAGCGGAGCGGATGAACCCAACGTCTGGAACAAACACCTTCTCAGCAGGATGGGGAGACACCCCACAGCCAACTGCTGCGGGGGAGCCACGACAGCGTGCGGTCTTCTTTTCCTCTTCCGCTGACGAGTTTCTTGCATTTGGCCCGATGTGGAACATCGACCAATGGTCAAGTCAATTCCAAGCTTTCGATATGTTCATGGAGAGATTCAGCGACAAAGGCGTGGACCTCATCTTGAGAATCCACCCCAACCTCTCCGGGAAGAGTCAGAAGTACTTCCGTGCGACTGTGGCGGAGATCAAGGAGCTGAAGAAGAAATATCCAGGCCTGATTATCCACTGGCATAACTCACCCGCAAACTCTTATGAGCTCGCTAAATCTGCGGACTACGTGATTGCGGAGAGATCGACTATCGCTCTGGAGGCAAACTTGATGGGCAAGCCGGTGTGGATTAATCAGGCAGCACAGTGGGACTTGATTGCCGATGTCCGGCAGGTCCTCCAACCCTCTGACATTGAGAATGATGACCTGACACCCTGGGCCGTGGACACCAGTCGGGCAGAAAGGTTCATCGCATACTGGGTAATTCAGGAACACCCGCTCCGCCACAGCTGGAGAGAGTGGTCAAGTTGGAACCCCGAGTCAGCTCCCTTTGTCATGAAGCTAATCTCGCTCCTCGGGAAGAACCCTCTGTCCCACAAGCGACACCTCCTCAGTCTCGAGTGGGCGCGCTGGCGAAATAACCGTTTCACGGTCTAACCAGCCTCCAGGGCAACAAGTAGGCTTACAGCTGTGAAAGACGATACCCCTCCCCCCTCCTCTCCGACTACGGCGGAGAGGATCGCGGACTTCAAGTCGAAATTGAACGAAGCCGTGACTGCAAGTGAAGAACTAGCTCAAGAAAAGCAGCACGCGAAAGGAAAACTTACGGCTAGGGAGAGAATAACTCTCCTCCTTGATACGGGCTCGTTCGTTGAGCTAGACGAGTTTGTCCGACACCGGTCGCAAGGATTCGGCATGGCCGATAAGCGCCCATACGGTGATTCCGTCGTCACGGGGCTTGGAACCATTCACGGTCGACAGGTGGCGGTCTTCAGCCAAGACTTCACCATCTTCGGTGGTTCTCTGGGAGAAGTTGCCGGCGAGAAGATCGTCAAGATTATGGACTTTGCGATGGAAACAAAGGTTCCAATTATTGGCATCCTGGATTCGGGTGGAGCAAGAATCCAAGAAGGCGTTGTAGCTCTTGGCAAGTACGGAGAGATCTTCCGCAGAAACACCCTGGCCTCCGGGGTGATTCCCCAGATTTCAATCGTCTGTGGTCCTGCTGCGGGTGGCGCGGTCTACTCGCCGGCCCTCACCGACTTCGTCATCATGGTGGACAAGACCAGTCAAATGTTTGTCACAGGTCCGGACGTCATCAAGGCAGTCACCGGTGAAGATGTGGGGATGGAAGAGCTAGGTGGTGCTCTCACACATAACAAGGTGTCAGGTGTCTCTCACTACCTTGCTCAAGACGAAGAAGACGCTCTCGATTACGCCAGAGTTCTCCTGTCCTATCTTCCGGACAGCTTTGATACACCCCTCCCCGCCTACGCCTCGGACGCAGATCTCGAAATAACCGATCGTGACCGGCAGCTCAATTCCATAATCCCTGACAGCACGTCTCTTCCATATGACGTCAATAAGGTGATTGACCTCCTTGTGGATCCCGGTTCGTTTCTCGAAATCCAGCCGCTCTTTGCACCCAACATCGTCATTGGTTTCGCCCGCGTGGAGGGTTCTTCAGTGGGAATTGTGGCGAGCCAGCCAAACGCCATGGCAGGAACACTCAACATCGATGCTGGAGAGAAAGCGGCCCGATTTGTTCGTTTCTGTGACGCTTTCGGAATTCCCATCATTACGTTGGTCGATGTGCCGGGATATCTTCCAGGGACGGACCAAGAATGGACCGGCGTTATTCGTAGAGGAGCGAAGCTCCTTTACGCCTACGCCGAGGCCAGTGTTCCGCTCATCACCGTAATCACCCGAAAAGCTTATGGGGGTGCCTATATCGTAATGGGATCCAAGCAACTAGGTGCTGATTTAAACTTCGCATGGCCAACAGCCGAAATAGCTGTTATGGGTGGGCAAGGTGCCGTGAATATTTTGTACAGGAACGAAATCAAGGCCGCAGAAGAATCAGGTCAGGATGTCGCAGCAGTGAGGGCGAAACTCGCCTCTGAGTACACCTACAACGTAGCGAGTCCTTTTCTCGCCGCCGAGCGAGGAGAAATAGACGGTGTCATCGACCCCGCTGCTACGAGGGTGACGATTATTAGAGGTCTCCGAGCCCTCAAGTCTAAGAAACCTCGCGTCTCCTCAGGAAAGCACGGAAACATACCGCTGTGATGCAGTCACTAAAGAGAAGAATTTACGAGCTAGCTGACTTTTTCAGAGAAATGAAGTTAGTTACCACTCTTTGGCTCCCAGATTTCAGAAAAAACAATCCCAAGCCGGAAATTCCGGTGATTGCAAGCATGACAACCTATCCTGCCCGGATAGGTTCAGCATGGATCGCAATCGAAACTTTGTTGCGGCAATCAGCGAAACCACACAAGCTCCTTTTGGTCCTGAATGATGAAGAATTTCCAGACAAAAAAATCCCTCGCAGGATTCAAGCTCAAACACGTCGCGGGCTTGAAATAATGTGGGTGGAGAAAAACGGCCGGAGTTACGACAAGCTACTTCCAGTCCACCAAGAACATCCATCTAAAACTATCGTCACTTTCGATGATGACAAATATTTTCCCAACGACTTGCTTTCTGATTTATTCCAAGCGTCCATTGAAAACCCCGGTTGCGTGATCGGTAGCCGTGGTTGGGTGATCCGCACTCGCGACGGTGAGATACGTTACGGAGCCGACTGGACGAGAGCTTCGGCTGGGGAAAAAAGCCGCGCAATTTTCGCTCCTGGCGGAAACGGGTGTCTGTATCCGGCCGACTCTTTTGATCCAGCGTTCGAGGACCTCAATATGGCCCTGGAAATGTGCCCAACCGCAGATGATATATGGTTTTGGTTCGCAACTCATCATGCTGGTGCATCGACATACTGCCTCGGCCTGAAGCCGCATCGGCAGGTGAGATTTCAAAGTCGGACACCTGCTTTATCAAGCGTGAATATCTCAGAGAATGACACACAGTTCCAAAAAATGAAAGAGCGCTTCGGGTTTGACGAGCTGGCTATAAGAGCGAGTCTTTAATGTCAGCTAGGCCCTGATGCGGGACGCAAAACGCTCCTCCGGAGAATGGTGATATGAAGAAAGCGCTAATAGTTATTACCTCAGATATCTACATTCGGAACTATCTTCGAACCGAAGCTTTCAGAGAACTTCACCAAATCATGGACTGCGATTATGTCGCTGACTCGAGGGTGAAGAACTCAAACGATCTAGAAATCCTCCCCGGATTCCGCGGTTACTTTTCAATTCCCGACAAGGCCAGATACCTTCACGACTTTCACTTCTCGTTGATGATGTGGCGATTCCGAAAAAGATCTAGAACCTTTACCCATCGGTGGTTGAGAAATTCAGGCTGGCATGCAGTCAAAAGAGTAGGTTCTCCATGGGTACGAGTTCTTTCCTTCCTCAGTTGGCTTGTGGGTTCGATTCGCAACCCACACGGTCTAAGAATTCCGCTTTTGGCAAATCCTCTGACTTATCCCCTCACCTCAGCGATTGTGAGGAAGAGGCTCGAGATCAATTCAGACATCGCTAAATATTTTGACCTAACCTCCTACGACGTCTGTTTATTCCCTTCTGCCGCATTCGACGCAGCAACGGTCGACGCAATTCGAATTGGGAAGCGGAAGAGTGTTCCCACCGTTTGCCTAATCGATAATTGGGACAATCTAACGTCGAAAACGGTGTTTTGGAAGCTCCCAGACTTTCTAGGTGTGTGGGGCCTTCAAGCTAAAGAACAGGCCATGAGGATTCATGGCTTCAAAGCTGAGCAGGTCACTCTTCTTGGGACCCCAAGATTCGAGCCCTATTTTAAGTATCGCCAGATGCACTTGGAGAGTCATTATCAGTTCCCCTATATCCTCTTTGTCGGTTCAGCGATGCCGTATGACGAGCTTGGGGCACTTCACGAGCTCGAAGGATTAATTGCTAGGGACGTGCACCAGAAGGATTCGCTGAAAATCATCTATCGTCCTCACCCCTGGCAACAAAAAAGAGCGATTAACGCCATTTTCGATGGGTCAGAATTTTCGCGCACAGTCCTGGATTCTCAAATGAAAAAAGCTTATGAAGCAGGGATTCTTCCGGAAAAAACGGATGAAAAGTTTCAACCTTCTCTCGATTACTACCCCTCTCTACTCGCAAATGCAGAAGTAGTGGTTGGGCCGCTGACTACAATGCTCCTCGAAGCTGCACTGTCACTTCGGCCTGTTATCGGGCTGAGTTATTATGATGGCTACCACGCGAATACTTCCCTTCGGTACTTCTCTCACTTCGAGGGCACAGAAAAAATTCCCGGCTTCAATCTTTGCGAATCTCGAGATGCACTTCCGGGGTTACTGTCTGACACTCTTTCAATCGGTCAAATTGACGAGTCCCTCTCAACCGAAGCGACCAAATACTTCGTCTTCAACGACTCGAGGGACTACCCCCAGCGCCTCGCTAATTTTGTCTCGGAGGTATCGAACAATCCATGACAGATGACCAGATTTTGAAGAGTCCTTTCCTTGTTGCATCACTTTCGCCCTACGCATCGAATGAGAAAAGCAATGGCCATTACTACTGGATGTATCAGCACATCCAGGAGTCGCAAAACGGAACCAGCGGCCCTCTCACTGTTTCGCAAATAGGGCGAACGGGACCACACCTTGCTCCTTTGCTTTCCCCGCGACGACCTTCACGACGTGTTTATATAGGTGATTGGTGGTCAAGAAACTCGGATCAGCGCGCGATCACCGGTTGGCTCCGTAACGAAGCTAACAACAAAGTGACACACGTGCAGTGTTACGATGGCACGGTCAGGGACTTGCTAATTCTGGACGCTGTCGCACGAGACTTTCCGACTGTGACTTTTCTCTTCAATTTTCACTGGGCCATCGACTGGCTTGACATATCAAGCTCTAGCAGGCTCCACCGACGTCTCCTGAGACGGCAGCTCCGGAAGCTACTTCAAACGGCTCCAACCAACCTCAATTTTTCTGCCGAGAGTTCAATTCTTGCGAGCGAATTGGGCTCTCGGTGGGGAATTACCATCTCCACCTACCCTGTTTTCACAATGCAAAATACGAATAAATATCCCCCATGGGGTGGCCGAAAATCTGATGTTCTTGTTATCCCTCAAAGGAACCACGAGCTGTCAATTTCAGCTGATATCGCGGAGGTACTCAGGTCTGAAGGAATCACGGTTTCTGTGGGCCTGAGTAAAAGACTTGCGGCGACTTCGAATTCGCGAGCAGATCTTCTCGATTTTGACCGGAGTTTCGACCGGGTATTTCATCTTCCATTGTCTTCAGAGCAGTACCACGAGATGTTGGCCTCACACAGAATTGTGATCCTTCCCTACCTTAAACACTATTTCAGGTGGGGTTCATCAGGTAAATTCAACGAGGCAATCGCACTCGGAACCTTTCCGATGGTTCCTGATGAAACCGCTATCGCCTCCCAATCGACCTTAGACCCGCGAATTCACCATTTTCCAGCCGGATCTCCCGATGAGTCAAAAAGAGTCATCATGGCCCGCCTCGCAGGAGGATTTCCTGAGGGCCTTAAACCAGTCAACTTTGCTGACTTTGCTGACTGGCTAAGAGCTTTCCCGGAGAACAATCCCACGGTTCATGGCGTAAGAGAACAGCCGTTCATGGCAACCGTATACGCAATCGAAATTGTCGAAGAGACAATTCACTTGCTGACGACATTTCTGAAGAAGCAAGCAGATCTTCTCTGGAAAAAAAGAATTCGTGACTCGGGAACTGAGTGAAGAATCAACAGTGACAGAAATGAAAGTACCCGAATTAAACCAAGAGAGCATAAACTCGGCATGTGCAAGGCATCTCTAAACTCCTCATCGCGAACCGAGGTGAAATCGCAGTTCGAGTGATTCGTGCAGCGAAAGACGCTGGCATCAACACTGTCGCCATTTATGCGGACCAAGACAGGAATGCTCGCTTCGTTCGCCTCG
>Ga0181556_1001055_pt1 | contig 28649 bp, 19 predicted proteins | sample 011ome_14_FD_148651 | JGI IMG/M metagenome (GOLD analysis project Ga0181556, IMG submission 148651) | Coastal salt marsh microbial communities from the Groves Creek Marsh, Skidaway Island, Georgia - 011505AT metaG (spades assembly) | ecosystem: Environmental > Aquatic > Marine > Intertidal zone...
CAATTTCAAGGAGTTCAGAGGTAACGTTGCTCACTCAAATTACGACGGTTTTATGTTCGACCGTAATATCAACGAAGATAATACCTTCGGTGTCACCGGCAGCTCGCACACCGGTCGGGTTGATCCCTCTGACCCGAACAGTGACGCGCTGGTTTCCGTGTTCGAGGATCTGACCACCTACAAGAACCGCAATGGCGGCATCTGGGGTCGCGGTGAAATGCATCTGTTCAGGAACGTGAAGTTTGCCGACAACGCCATGGGTTTCACCCACGCTGGTGGCGGCGGTGAGCACGAGTACACATCCCGGGTAATAGATTCGGTGTTTGTGGGTGAAACCGATAACGTCGGTAACCCAAGCACACCTGAAGAAATTGCCTATGGCCGCACTTTCCCCAAGCCCTCAATGCCAGACTTCCCGATCCGCGGCTACGAGTACTACGATTACCGGCATGACGTCATGAACACCACGTTCATGAATTATGAGGACAATGACACCCGCAAGACAGGTGCAATCTCTCACCTGCTGTATACAAGCTTCGGTGCCAGCTCCAACAATGCGGTGGAAAACGTCAAATTCGAGAACGCCAAGCCTGTGTATTACCCACCGATGGAACGTAAGTGGGGCAACGACAATAATGCAGGCAGCCTGGCCTACAAGACTGCCGTATTCAGTGACCGCGATGGCTCGCTTGGCCTTGGCACCCCTTCCTTTGTCGTTATTCACGATGGAGTCAATGACAGCATTGCTGTTGATGAAGAAGCCTGTGAAATTAAATCCAACTGGAATGCCGCATTGTGCACAGGTGATGTCGGACGCATGAGCTTTGTGAATGGCAAGGGGCTGGGCTTTGACCCTATTAGCTTCGGCGGTGGTTTTGGCGTCGATCCGAGTCTGCCTCCCGTAATTCTGAGCCGCAAGGGATATGAAATCAGCATCCCTGTGGGCACCAACATCAGAGCCGGCACTGAATTCAAGGCAACCACTGAACGCACGGAAATGGAACTCCACGCCATTGAAATGGAAGAAGGTGCGTGGGTGATCGTCGAGATTCCGGAGTTCACTAATGCAGACTCGGGGATGTCTGTGGCTAGCCTGGATGCCCTGCGCAATGCTGATGAAACATCCTACTACAAGGATAGTGACGCGCTGTGGGTCAAGCTGGTCTCTCCTGGAGACAGCGGTCTGGGTGGACACGGCGGTGGTGTAACCATGCATGTCAGCCGGTAAGAAAAACTGAATGATAAATGCCCCTGGAAATCAAGGGGTCAGAGTCATTTGATTTTTAATTCTAGGCAGCCTGTATTCAAAGAGAGCATTTTGATCAAATCAATTGACTCTGACCCCATTTATTCTTTAATTCTGAAAACCCGGGAGGGTAATCACAAGTGAAAACAACAAAAACAATTCGCACAATCAAGTACTGGTCACTCGTCCTGGCAGGCATGGCTTTCGCAGCAGATGTCTCAGCTGCATGCAGTCGCGAGTCACTCCAGGAGTTGACTGACAACTATGTTCAGGCTCAGACGACTGGCAATGCTGCCGTGCTGCCAATGGCGGCTCGCGCATATTACGGTGAGAATGATCGTCCCGTGGACATTACAGAAGGAATGTTATCCCAGGCCATTAGTGCCGATTTCACTCGCAGTTTCTTTGATACAACCCTGTGCGCCACCTTCACAGAGTTTGTGGCCGCCACACATGAGCACCCTTATGTGATTCACACACGTATGGAAGCAAATGATGATAATGAGGTGACTGTCATGGAGTCGGTAGTAACCGATGAAGGTGACTGGGTGTTCGGCGCTGATGTCTATCTTTCCCGGACGCAGGAGGAGGACTGGGGAGTAATCCCTGAAGACCAGCGCGACATGCGAGGCGTTCTCAAGGCAGCGGCCGAGGCCTATATAAACAATTGGGGAGATCCATTTTTGCCAGTACCCCACGCCACGCCTTGCTCCCGGCTTGAGGGTCGCATTTACACGGACACCAGGAATCCGGGGGGGCAGACCTGCACCATGGGCGCATTCCCGCAACCGATTGAGACTGGCAGCCGTCGCTTTGTCATTGATGAAACCATTGGTGCCGTCAGCATCTTCCATAACTTTTCGTGGCTCGATGCCGGACTGGGGCCTTACCATCCGGGCACTCCTGCCAGTCAGCAGTTCCGGGTTGAAAGTGGTATGAATCGCTATATTCACGAGGTGACGGTTTGTACGACATTTGACTGCAGCAGAGGCGGGCCGCCAAGTGGTGAATAATCAGTCTGTTTTGCTTTGAACTACAATAAAAAATTATCGTCAATCTTAAAAGGGGTCTGGTGTGATGCGTTTACACAACCGTTCATTATTTTCTTTACTGGTTATAGTTTTGATAGCCGGTACTGTTTCCGTTGAGGCTGATGCACAGGAACAACGTTGGTCCGATCCTGCGACCTGGCCAGGCAGCAAGGTACCCGCAGAAGGTGACAGGGTAGTGATCGAAAGCGATCAGGAGGTGGTTCTGGAAGTCAGTCCCCCCGCGCTGAATGGACTGACTATCAATGGCAAACTTAGTTTCTCTGACGAAGTGGATCTAGAGCTGACCACTGAATGGATTCTGGTGTTCGGTGAACTGGAGATTGGCACTGAAGCCAACCCACATACCCGCAACGCTACCATTACTCTCACCGATAATAATGAAGGCGAACAGCTGATGGGCATGGGTGACCGCGGCATCATGCTTTCGGGCGGTACCCTGAACCTGCACGGCAATATCACCAATGCCTGGACGAAACTGGCCGAGACTGCCGAGGCTGGCAGCAATACCATTGAAGTACTGGACGCCTCCCAGTGGCAAGTAGGAGATCAGATCGTTTTAGCCTCCACTGACTATGAGCCCCGTCAGGCAGAGACACGTCATATCACAGCGATCAGCGGTAATACCCTCACGCTGGATGAACCCCTGGAATACATGCACTTCGGCGAGATCACCTTTGGTGTGGATGAACGCGGCGAAGTCGGCCTGCTGACACGCAATATCAGGATTCAGTCATCTGAAGATTCGCTTGAGACTTATTTCGGTGGACACATCATGGCGATGGTGACCAGCAAGATGTACGTCGAGGGCGTCGAGTTGACGCGTATGGGCCAGCACATGGAGCTGGCGCGTTATCCGATCCACTGGCACCTGGTTGGTGAAGGGGGCGAAGGGCAGTACATCCGAAACGCCGCGATACATAACACCTTCAATCGCTGCGTGACTGTGCACGGCACAAATAAACTGAGGGTTGAAAACAATGTCACCTACAACACCGTTGGCCACTGCTTCTTTATGGAAGATGGTATCGAGACCGGCAACGAGTTTGTTAAAAACCTGGCGATTCAGACCAAGTGCCATCCCACCATGGAATGCGTGCCCACCAACCTGGCCGCCAACGGCGAGAACGACTTTGAGTATGCGGATCGCATGATCACGCGACGCATCAGCTTCGGTGGCGAGCATACCCTGCTGCCTTCGGATAACACGGTGGCGTCATACTGGATTACCAACCCGGACAATACCTACATTGACAATGTGGCGGCAGGTTCCGATGAGGTCGGTTTCTGGTATTCACTGCCAGTGCACCCCAATGGCGCGTTCCTGGGTTCCCAGGACAGCCTCAATACCTGGCCACTGCGAACTGCAATTCGGGAATTCAGGGGCAACGTGGCCCATTCCAACTTTGACGGGTTCATGCTCGACCGCAACATCAATGAGGACAATACCTTTGGCCTGGCTGGCCCCTCGCATATGCCCCGGGAAAATCCGGCTGACCCGAACAGCCCGCCAGTGATATCAAACCTGGAAGATCTTACTGCCTACAAAAATCGCAATGGTGGCATCTGGGGCCGGGGTGAGAACCACTTATTTCGCAATGTGAAACTTGCTGACAATGCTATCGGTTTTACACATTCCGCAGGTTCCGCCGGTAAGGACCCATTTTCCTCGCTGGTCGTTGACTCGCTGTTCGTGGGTGAAACCGACAACATCGGCAACCCCGGCAACCCGGCAGAAAGGGCGGCTGGCCGCAGCCTGCCGAAGCCCGGTATACCGGATTTTCCGATCCGCGGTTACGAATACTACGATTACCGTGATGATGTGGCGAACACTACGTTTGTTAACTTCCAGGACAATGATACCCGTGGCTCAGGCGCACTCTCATGGCTGTTGTTTACAAGCTCCGGTGTCTATACCGAAAACACCATCATGGGCGCAGAGTTTGTTGATGCCAAACCCGTGTATTTCCCGAAAATTGAAAAAAGATTCGATAATGACAACCGCGGTGGTGTTGCCTATAGGACTGCGGTGATCCATGACCTGGATGGCTCGGTGGGTGGCATGCCTGACTCCTACATCCTGATCCATGATGGCGAAAACGACAGTGTCGCGACAGATGAAGAAGCCTGTGAGATTCAGCCCACCTGGAACGCAGCCGTGTGTGCAGGGGATATCGGACGCCTGTTTTTCAACGAACCAAACAGCGGTTTCCCAGGTTTGGCAGCCGGTTTACCTATCACCATTACCCGCAATGGCAAGGATCACAAAATCACATCCAATCAGAGTAATGTACGCTCCGGTACCCAGATGCGGGTGAATACCGACAGAGACGTACTGCATCTCGCAGTGAGGGAAATGGACCAGGGTGCATGGGTCATCTTTGAACTGCCGGGGTACGACCATGCTGTCAGCGGTATACAGCAGAACAGCATGGAAGACCTGCGCAATGCCAGCCTCACCTCATGGTACAAGGATGGCGATACCGTTTGGGTCAAGCTGGTGGTCAGCGATGTCCACTATCCGGGCCCTGTGCTTGAGCCGGTTGGCCAGCTGGTTGCCCAGACCACCATTAAGATCATTCGGTGATCTGAACTCGAGATATGCTGGCTAGGCAGGAATAACGGCAATTTGCGTCTAACAGGTATAAAATCCGGGCTGGATGAGGGCGTCGCAAATTGCCTTTTCACAGAATTGTCTCAATTAGGCACTTTGAGGGAAATTTATTCTGTTTTATCTTGTCGGCATAAAGCCATTAAAAATCAGGTCAGGGGAGGCTAACGACATGCGATCAAGAAATCGTTTATACGTTCTTTCATTTCTCGGAACACTTTTTTTCACGGCCAGTACTCTGGCGCAAGCTGCTTTGTGGTCCGATCCTGCCACCTGGCCAAACAACACGGTTCCAGCGGCAGGCGACAGGGTAGAGATACCTGCTGAAAGTGAAGTCATTCTTGATGTCAGCACACCAGCGTTGGGCGGTCTGACGATCAACGGCAAGTTAAGCTTTGCTGATGACGCCGACCTTGAGCTGGCCACCGAGTGGATCCTGGTGTTTGGTGAACTGGAAATTGGCACAGAAGCCAGCCCCCACACACACAAGGCCACCATCACTCTCACGGATAACAATGAAGGCGAACAGCTCATGGGTATGGGCGACCGCGGCATCATGCTTTCCGGTGGTACCCTGAACCTGCATGGCAATCGCACCAACGCCTGGACTAAGCTGGCCGGGACTGCAGAGGCTGGCAGCAACACAATCGAAGTTTTAAATGCCGACCAATGGAAAGTGGGTGACGAGATTGTTCTCGCCTCGACAGATTACGATCCGCGCCAGGCCGAAACACGTCATATCAGTGCCATCAGTGGCAATTCCATCACATTGGACGAGCCGCTGGAGTACATGCACTTCGGTGAGATCACTTTTGGGGTGGATCAACGCGGCGAAGTGGGTTTGCTCACACGCAACATCAAGGTGCAGGCATCAGCTGATGCAGAGCAATCGTTTTTTGGCGGCCACATCATGGGCATGGTGACCAGCAAGTTGTATGTCGAGGGTGTTGAGCTCTATCGCATGGGCCAGAACCTGGAACTAGCCCGCTATCCGATCCACTGGCATCTGGTCGGTGATGGCGGCGCGGGACAGTACGTCAGGAACACGGCGATCCACGATACCTACAATCGCTGCGTAACAATACATGGCACCAACAACGTGCAGGTTGAGAACAATGTGACCTACAACACCGTGGGCCACTGCTTCTTCATGGAAGACGGTATCGAGACCGGCAACGAGTATATTAGTAACCTTGCGATACAGACCAAGTGTCATACTTCACTGCCTTGCGATCCGACCAACCTCGCACCGTTCGGCGCGTCCCCGGATGGACTGAATTTCAAGACCACCGGTCAGGACTCTCCCGAAATCCTGATTCCTTCGGACAATACGGCGTCGTCATTCTGGATCACCAATCCGGACAATACCTATCGCGGCAACGTGGCCGCAGGGTCAGACTCGACGGGTTTCTGGTTTGCTTTCCCTGTTCATCCAACAGGCGCGTTTGAAGGGTCGGAGGACAGCCTGAACACCTGGCCGCGTCGCACTCAATTCCGCGAGTTCAAGGGCAACGTTGCCCATTCGAACATTGACGGATTCATGGGCGATCGTGCTCCCCGGGCCGATGGCCATTTTGCTGTTGGCGGCTACATAGCCCTTGCTGATCCTGCTGACGAGAGCAGTCCCCAGGTGGAAGACGTTATCGAAGACTACACGGCCTACAAAAACCGCAACAGCGGTATCTGGGCCCGCGGTGAAATGCACGTCTACAAGGGAATGAAGATGGCTGACAACGGCATCGGTTTTACCCATGCGTCAGGTAACTTCAATAACTCAGCGTTTACCTCGCGCGTGGTTGATTCGCTGTTCGTGGGTGAGTCAGGCAACATCGGTAACCCCCGCACTCCTGAAGAAATTGCCTACGGTCGCAGTTTGCCGCAGCCAAAAATTCCGGATTTCCCGATCCGTGCCTACGAGTTTTACGATTTCCATCATCAACTGGACAACAACACCTTTGTTAATTACCAGGACAACGACACTCGTAAAACAGGGGCGATTTCCTACCTGCTGTTTACCAGCTTTGGTATGAGTTCCAACAATTTTGTTGAGCGTTCGACATTCGTCGATGCCAAGCCGGTATATTTTCCACCAATTGATAACAGGTGGAGTAATGATGATTACGGCAACATTATCTACATGTCCTCGGTGTTCAATGACCGTGACGGCACCATCACCGGCATCCCCGATTCCTACATCATTAATGAGACCGGGATTGATATGGATGACGCCTGTGAAGAAAGACCCACCTGGAACGCCGTGGTGTGCACGGGTGATATCGGACGGATGAATCTTGGTGGCGGCGGTATCCTGGGCTTCAGTTTTGGTGGTGGTCCTCCTCCCACTGAGTATGAGATAGCCCCGGGGGGTGGTCGCATCAGGGGAACTTTCCCTCCTTCAATACCTATCATGCTTAGCCGTAATGGCCATGAGTTTGTCTCGAATGGGGAAAGAAATGTTCGTGCCGGTACCCAGTACAAGGTTACGACCGAAAGGGACACCCTGAACATCAGGCTGAATGAACTGGATAAAGGCTCGTGGGTGATGTTTGAGCTGCCGGGTTTCACTGAGGCAGCCTCGGGAACAGAGCAGGGCAGCCTTGATGCATTGCGTATGGCTGAAAGCACATCCTACTTTAAAGATGATGACGCCTTGTGGGTTAAAGTAGTCTCCACCGGCGACATTCCCGGCAGAGGCCCGGGTCAGGGTCCCGGCCAGGGAGTAAGTGTCGAGGTTAGTCGTTGATCTGAGTCTGCAATCACTTCTATAAATAAAAACGGCGAAGCATTAAAACTTCGCTGTTTTGCGTTATGCGTGGGGCAATTGAAATTATTACGGGTCAGCCCGGTCACTAATACTGAATCTAAATAATGCGTCAATTAATGTCAGAGGAATTCAGTATGTATAGGAAAGTGATTCTTTTAACGGTTGGACTGGTATGTGTCACAGCAATACCTATTACATACGCCGCCAATGCGGATAGTCGGTGGGCAGATTACAAAAACTGGACGAAGCTGAATGCCAAACCTATCACGGGAGATCACACTGGTGTGTTAGGTAAATTACATCGTGGCAGTGATGGTGTTCGCTTTGTCTATGTCAATGACATTGGTGCTGCAGCAAGCCAGGCCTGGTAACCAAGCAGCCCGGCTGCCGAATCCCCGGCCTGGCTAAGAATAGCTTCCAGTCTTGCAGGGTCGAACGAATAGAAAGCATCGATCATGGCCTCAGCTGTTTCAAGGTCTGATGTTTTTTCCGCAGGTGGATCTGGTTCGTCCATGGTCACTTCAGGCTCACTGGAGCAGGCGGTAATTCCAAGAAGACAAAGTGCTGACACTGCGGCACATTTTTTTGATGATTCGAACATGGGTAATTCTCCGATTGTATGGTCATTATTTGCCAGACCTTTAATTCAGCAAATGGAGTGGGGCATGCCTGATTCTTTAACAAGCACACCCGTGTTTAATGTAATGCTGCAATTGGTATGCCAAAGAGGGAAGGAATAAAATCTTTTATTTTACAACCACTTGTGAGACAGGCTTTGAAGCATTATGCACTTAATCGATGCTTTTTTATTCTGGATGCACCGATTTATTAGCTGGCTTTCTGTCTTTATGAATCTTCAGGTTCTTCGTCAGGTTCACTAACTTTCTCACAGGTATCCGGCAGGTACCTGCCTGGCAGGGAGTGATTGCTAATAGTGTCTGCCATGCAGTCCCAGATGATGGATCCGTCTTCCTGAACCCTGGCGATTAACAGAAACGCCGACTCCGTCTCTACAAATCGTTTACCAAATGCGCTCAGATCCACCGACCCCATGAGTGTGCCTGTGCGCAGGGGATCAGAATCGGATTCACCGAAAGCTCCCGGCAGCCAGGTCAGGTTCTCCAAAACACCGGCAGGAATGAACTCTTCCAGACCAGCATCTGCACCAGATTGAGGCATTTCCCCGTGAGTATTGTAATACTCGACGATGCTTTCTTTCAGCGATTCTCCCAGAGCGAGCGCTTCCGAAACTTCTTTTTTCAGGTTGTAGTTGAAGTATTTTCCAAAGATTACGGCCGAAACCACAATAACTATAAGGGCATAGGTGAACATTTCCGCAGTGGTGACGCCGGTCTGCAGTGACTCATTCTTTATTTCTTTCATCGAGCTGAATCCAAATTTTCCAAAGTTAATTGCATTGCACCGTCTGCAGGTGCAACCAGTTCTGTTTAAATTGCAAAATCCGTACCAGAAGGCGTTAAAGAGTCCATCACAACGCCCCCAGATTACATCAAATTATTAAATAGGAGACAGACTCATAATTCCCGGTATTGGCCGTAAATTCTTACCTTACTTTTTCAACAACAAATTTGATTTATTCGAGTTTTTAGTCTTACTGAGGTGGTAATTTGTCGATATTCACAAACTGAGCATGTAGCATGAAATAAAAAAGTGCTGTATTTCGTATACATTTCACTAAAAAGAAGGGGCTGCAAGACCTGCTATGACAATCTCCGCCAAAATTCCGGAAAACTTCGAAAGTATCTTTGCTGCAGCAGAGAAAACAGTTTCAGAGTACTTCCAGCTTAAATCGTTTCGCCCTGACAACGGCTCTATCGAAATTGCTGGAGATCGCTATATCCTGCTGCGGGGCGCTTCTATTTCTGTCGAATTTTTCCAGCTCTGTCGGAAGCTGTTTGGTGAAGAGAATGAAACTGAGGCAGACATGTTCGCCTCCAGTTTGCTGTATGAGCTGGCCCATTCGATTGGTATTTCTGATGCCAGGCGCTTTCATGAAAAAATGAAGCTTGAAGACCCTGTGTCGAAATTATCCGCTGGACCCATTCATTTCTCTTATTCAGGCTGGGCTTTTGTGGAGATAGATGATGAGTCAAGCCCCAGTCCTGACGAAGATTATTTCCTGGCCTATTCTCATCCTTATTCCTTTGAAAGCGATGCCTGGCAAAAGGCCGAATTGACACCCCATAACCCGGTCTGCGTAATGAATGCCGGGTATTCAAGTGGCTGGTGCCAGGAGAGTTTCGGTATGCCGCTGGAAGCAAGAGAGCTAACTTGCTGCGCTCTGGGTCATGACAAGTGTCAGTTTGTGATGGCAACACCGGAAAATATCGCAAGTCGCATTGCACTGTACCTCAATGACCACCCCGAATTTATAAGCGTGGATCATCAAAGACATGGGCCAGACTTTGGCTTGTTAAACAAGTCCGAAGTGGGGCAGAAGCCAGGCTTCACTGACTTGCTCAGTGAACATCTCTTTACCTATGCCAGAAATCTGGAATCCACTAAAAAAATTCTCGATCATAAAGTGCAAATGTTAGAGGAAAATGAGGAAAAATTTCGCTCCATATTCGAGCAGGCGGCCGTTGGCATCGCTCGCGTCGGGCCAGACGGAAGTTGGCTGGAGGTCAACGACAAGATTTGTGAGATTGTTGGTTATTCAAAAGATGAATTACTTTGTCTGACTTTTCAGGACATCACCTATCCTGACGACTTGCAAACCGATCTGGATTTTGTACAACAATTATCGGACGGGGTTATCGACCATTATTGTATGGAAAAGAGATACATAAAAAAGGATGGTGAACTGGTCTGGATAGAACTCACCGTGTCGTTAACCAGAAACCCGGATGGTTCTCCAAAATATTTTGTGTCAGTAGTCGAAGATATCTCGCTGCGAAAACAGTACGAGGAGGAGCTCAGTTACCGTTTAACCCATGACTTTCTGACAGGCCTGAATTCACGCGGTAGCCTGGATGCAACAATAATAAAAGAGGTAGAGCGAGCCAGCCGCTACGGCCGCCCCCTGTCATTGTTGATGGTGGACATTGACCATTTCAAAAAGGTAAACGATGAACATGGTCATCAAAATGGTGATCTGGTACTGCGCGAAGTGGCCAGGATTCTATCCAGTTCGATTCGAGGCTGTGATACTCCTGGCCGTTTTGGCGGAGAAGAGTTCATCGTCGTGCTGCCGGAATTGGATGTGACCGAAGCGGGCCAAACGGCAGAGCGAATTCGCAGCAAGATTGAGGCGCATCCCTTCAGCATTAAGGATGGTCAGATTCCGATTACAGTGAGTATCGGTGTAGGTGTTTTGTCAGAAGATACCAAGAACAGTAACGACCTGGTCAAAGTTGCGGACGACGCTATGTACGAGGCAAAACAGGCAGGCCGTAACTGTGTGAAATGCCATAAATAGGTGTTAAAGTCATAATTCTCATATGATCATTTACTGCAGAGTGGATAAACTAACAACAAAGACCTAAAAGAAAGAGTTAAAAGAAAGAGTTAAAAGAAAGTGACTGAATATGAGCAATGAACCAAACAACGAAAATGACAACAAAAGCGTTGCCCACACGGGGATAATAAATGGGCCTTCAGCCCTTATGCTAGCTTTATGGCTATTGGTGATTCTGGGATTTTCCGGCATCACCGCCTTTGAAATGTTGTCCTCCCCAACTGTGCTTGGCATTATCCTGGTTGCCGCAGTTGGTGTAACAGTGTGGAGTGCTTTCAGATTTTTCTCAGACAAGGATAAAAATTTCTGAGCACAGTGCCTGGAAATTTCCAAGGGAAAATAATTACCAATTCAGCAGATATTATTTTCTGTATTACGGCAAGTTGGATGCCATATTATTTTTCAGAAAATCGATGATGGTATTCCAGTCAGGCATGTAATTCTCAGGCTCACTGCTACTACAGCCATCGCGTTATGTTGACTGCCGCGTTGCTCCACTTCTGACTTCATCATCAGTGATAAAAGTATGTGCTGGACCGTGCCCGGCCAGGGGCAAACTGATAAAAGTCGCATCATGGCAGGCTTCACTCAATGTTCTGTAAAGCAATTCACCCTGCGCTGGTGGTACCAGGGGATCAGCACCACCATGAAGAATCAGGAAAGGTGGGTCCATTTCAGAGATGTATTGCGTTGGATCAGCGAGCAACACTTTTTCAGGGCATGTCTGAATCTGGCAGCCTAATTCAGCATGGGGGCCAGCCAGCCAGCAAAATCTTTACCGTTATCAGCCAGCCAGGCAGAACCGCCACTCCAGATAATCACTGGAACAGGGCTGTCTGTTTCCGGAAGGTACAGGTCCAGTAAATGCCCGGCACTGCCCTCCGGGTCTGCAGGAGCGTAGGCAATGTCAGCAAAAGTAGGGGGAGGACCGGGAGGTGGCGCAAACTGACGCATCACTGTAAAGCCAATGCCGAGGATGACAACTATAAGAGCAAGTACTGACAAAAGGATAATTTTTTTTATTTTTAGATATTAATAAAAAGGAGAGAGCCACTGTATATCAGATAAAAAAAGATTAGCCAACTTGAAGGCTGAATCAAGTCCGTTGAGGACTGCCGCGACTGACTGAAAACAAGGATGTGCGGGTTTACAAATAGCGAAACCCGAAGTGGCACGAGCATTGAAGTGAGCCGATAAATACTACACCTGGTACGTTTTTTTATGCTAATTTCGGTAGCCTGGAAACGAAACCCCAAACCAATAGTATGAAAAGGGATAAGGTCATGAAATCTGGTCGTTTTTTCATTCTTTCATTACTGGCATCAGCCTGCTTTACCTTCAGCGCCCAGGCCCAGGAAGCAGTGAGAAGCGGACTCTGGTCTGATGATTCCATCTGGTCAGGCGGCGAAGTGCCGCAATCTGGTGGCAGAGTCAGTATCGGTGATGATGTTAATGTCGTGCTCGATGTCAGCCCTCCCGCTTTGAATGGCATCACCATCAACGGCAAGCTTGGTTTCTCTGATGAGTCCGATATTGAATTGATCACCGAATGGATCCTGGTGTTTGGCGAGCTTGAGATCGGCACCGAAGCCAGGCCTCACACATCCAATGCGACTATTACCCTCACCGACAACGTCAGGGATGAGCAGCTGATGGGCATGGGCGACCGCGGCATCATGCTCTCTGGCGGCACGCTGAACCTGCACGGTAATCGCACTAACGCCTGGACCAAGCTGGCCAGCACTGCGGAGGCTGGCAGCAGCTCAATCGAAGTGCTCAATGCCGACCAGTGGCAGGCAGGAGACCAGATTGTTCTCGCGTCAACAGATTACAATCCGCGCCAGGCCGAAACCCGCTATATCGCAGCCATCAACGGCAACACCATTACGCTGGATGCTCCCCTGGAATTCATGCACTTCGGTGAGATCACCCATGGCGTGGATGAGCGCGGTGAAGTGGGACTCCTGACCCGTAACATCAAGGTTCAATCATCTGAAGATTCGCTTGAGACCTGGTTCGGTGGCCACATCATGGCGATGATCACCAGCAAGATGTATGTTGAAGGCGTTGAGCTGAACCGCATGGGGCAAAACATGGAACTGGCCCGCTACCCGATTCACTGGCATTTAGTGGGTGATGGCGGCAAGGGTCAGTACATCAGGAACTCGGCAATCCACGACACTTTCAATCGTTGTGTGACTGTCCATGGCACCAACGACCTGCGCGTCGAGAACAACGTGACCTACAACACCGTGGGCCATTGTTTCTTCATGGAAGACGGCATCGAGCACGGCAACGCATTCGTTAAAAATCTCGCGATCCAGGTCAAATGTCATCCCAGCCTGGAATGTGTGCCGTACAACCTTGCACCAAACGGTGAGATTGATGCGGAGAATCGTCAGGCCCTCAGGCGTATCAGCATGTCCGGCGAGCATACCCTGCTGCCTTCCGACAATACGGTGGCGGCATACTGGATCACGAACCCTGACAATACCTATGTGGACAACGTGGCGGCCGGTTCTGATGAAGTCGGCTTCTGGTTTTCCATGCCGGAGCATCCCAATGGCGCGTTCCTGGGTTCGGAAGACAGCCTCAACACCTGGCCACGCCGCACCCCGTTGCGTGAATTCCGGGGTAACGTGTCACATTCCAACTACGACGGTTTCATGTACGACCGCAACATCAATGAAGATAACACCTTCGACCTGTCCTTTACCGCGTATACGCCGCTGGAAGATCCTGCTGACCCTCATAGCGAAATGGTGGAATCGCACTTCGAGGATCTGACTGCCTACAAGAACCGCCATGGGGGTATCTGGGGCCGTGGTGAGCTGCACGTATTCAGCAACGCGAAACTCGCTGACAACGCCATTGGCATGACACATTCAACCGGCACCTTCGGCAGTGAACGCTTTACCTCGCGGTTGGTTGATTCGCTGGTGGTGGGCGAAACCGACAACATCGGCAATCCCAGGACACCGGAGGAAGTTGCCTATGGCCGCAGCCTGCCGAAGACATCCATTCCGGATTTCCCGATCCGCGGCTACGAATACTATGATTTCCGTCATGAGGTGGTGAACACGACATTCGTGAATTACCAGGACAACGACCAGAGAAAAACCGGCTCGCTGTCCTGGCTGCTCTTCACAGGCGCGGGGGTTACCACCGAAAACACCGTTAGTGGTGCGCAATTCGTCAATGCCAAGCCGGTGTATTTTCCGAACATCGATGCCCGGTTCGACAGTGACAACCGGGGTGCAGTGGCCTACCGGAGCCTGGCGATCCACGACCTGGACGGCTCGGTGGGTGGCATGGGTGACGCCTACATCCTGCTCCATGATGGCGAGAATGACAGCGTCGCGACTGATGAATCCACCTGCGAAATTCAACCCTCATGGAATGCTTCAGTATGCACCGGTGATGTCGGACGGTTGTATTTCAGGCCGGCTCAGGTACCGAGCCCCGCTCCCGCTCCCGGGGCATTACGAGGCGGCTTCGGCTTCGGCTTCGTCCGTCCAACCTTTACACCTCCTCCCCCCGGAGCAGAGCGGACTGCGCCACCCCCGCCGCCGGCGCCAATCGCACTGGTTCGCAATGGCAAGCAGCACAAAGTCACGGCCAACCAGAGTACTGTGCGCACTGGCACCGAGATCCAGGTACTGACAGAGCGTGATGAAGTCTCTCTCAGTTTGAGTGAAATGGACCAGGGCTCATGGGTCCTGTTCGAACTGCCGGGTTTCACCAGCGCTACCACCGGAGCGGAGCAGGGCAGCCTGGACTCATTGCATGCAGCGGACGAGACCTCCTTTTACAACGACGGAGAGTCCATGTGGGTCAAACTGGTAGTGAGCGAGCCCCTGGTCATACCGGTAAGGTCATCGAACATGCAGGCCAGTATCACGCTCAGCCGCTAGCCTCTATGTCACAAAAAAAGTCCCCTGGCATGCATGCCGGGGGTCATCTTGCCAAAAAATCATGGCATTCTCTGTGGCCCGTTTGCGGGGTTGGATTTTATCCCGTTTCCACGGACAATTTAGTTAAGAGTGATTTCTGAGTTTTGGTTGTTCCATTCTGCCTCGTTTTGGTCATCATGGTATTGGCGGATCCATCGGTATGGGCGATCCCGATGCAAAGATTGGCTTTTCCTACTGCTGCAACAAGATGCATGCTGTTGGAACAAATGGGCCGAGGGCGGCGCATCTGATTGATGCTTTATACTTGGTCGATTAGTAACTTTTGGTTGAATATTACTTTGTAAGTATTTTAGTAGTTATATTCTGCCAAGATCTTAAAAAATATAACTTGAAGTTAAATATTAAAAAAATCGCTGTAAAATTCTCAAGATATTATTAGCTTTCACTAAGTGCTTTACCGTAATCGCTAAGCACTTGATACGCAATTTTTGAGTTTAGCGAAAACATTTCCGCATAGCTGTTGACTATATCGTATTCGGCATTGTCTACAAGCGACTCCAATTCTTTGCATAAATCTGAAAATGTAGAGAGACCCAGTGTTTTAGATGACGATTTTAAGCTATGAAATAATATTTTTTTTGCATCGGTATCATTTTCTGCGGTAAATTTCACAAGAGATACCTCGACATCCTTCAATTGGCTACATAGCGTTTCCACGAGTTGCAAAATTAAATCTTTATCATTGCCTAAATAGTTAATAATTTCAGTTTCATCAATACTAATTTTAGAGCTGTCAAATTCATCTAACTTAGTAGTATTGTTTTTGTCTATTTCTAGCTTTGGTGAATCAGTCATATCGTTAATCACGTTAAATATGGTATTCAATAAATCTGCACTGGTAATTGGTTTTGGCAAATATGCATTAAATTTATAAAGTCGCTGCAATTCACCAATTAATTCTTTACTTGCAGTGGAAGCAATTACAGGAATTTGATTATATGAGGATTTCTGACTCCTAATACGGTGAAGAAGTGATATGCCATCCATATTAGGCATATATATATCTGTAATGATTAATGAGAAATTTTCATTTTTGAGACATTCCAAAGCTTCTTTACCATCCGAAACGGTATGATGATTAATTTGGAAATTTGTTAAATGTGATTCATATACTTTTCTATTAATTTCATCATCATCAACAATAAGTATATTTAGGTTGAGAGGCAGACCATCAAGTAATCTCTGAATATTTGGTGTCTCTGCAATGCTTGGTTCTGTGCTTTCAGCACTACATTGCCTGGCAGTAAGGTTTATAAAAAAAGTTGTACCTTTTCCTAATTCACTTTCAACCTTTATGGAACCCCCCAACATTTCGATTAAGTTCTTGGTTATATACAAACCAAGGCCGGTTCCGCCAAAAGTAGAAAGGATGGAAGTATTTGCTTGCTTCCATGGCTCAAATATATCGTTAATTTCAGACTCTTTAATTCCAATTCCGTTATCAGAAATATTGATATCAATTGATACATTATTGTCCGAAGCTGGTTTAGCTTCAACTGTAACTATTACTTTACCGCTGTAATCTTGTTTGCTACTAAATTTGATTGCATTAGAGGCAAGATTTGAAATTATCCTACTTAATTTAAGATCATCAATTAATATATTTTCATTTTTAATTTTGCTGTTATATCTTAAGTCTATATTTGTATCAGTATCCTTTGCTGAATATTCAATTTGTGAAAAGCAATTTTCTACAAATAATTTGAAATTAGTAGGGACTGGTTTAATTATAGAAAGACCTCTGTCAATCTTTTGAAGATCAAGCATATCATCCAGAAGTGATGATAATTTGATACTTGCTTTAATTCCTATGTCAGCCTTACTTTTGATATCTGCCTTGTCTGATTGATTCTTTATTATTTCCAATATGCCTAGTATGCCATTTAAGGGCGTACGAATTTCATGAGAAATACCTGCCAAGAAATTAGTTTTTGTTTCAAGTGCGTCTTCAGCGACTTGTTTAGCGTTTGATTTTTCCTTGGCTATGATGGCTTTTTCTATGGTGAGTTTGATTTGGGATTGAATATTTTTTAAATCAGCAAGCTCCGGTTTACTATGATTCTTTGGATTACTGGAATAATCGCCAAGCAGTAAATGATAATTTGAGTCGTCAATTAAATTGGGAAATAGAACAAGAGAATTTATCGCCATGGGATTTAGGGAGGGTTCATTAGCGAAAACATTAATTCCCGATAAGAAAAATGTATAGGTGTTATTTGAAGCGTTGTCTATGTAAAAGGGATCAGTTTCATTAGTTAATGAATAGGATAATAGGTTCCAGTTAACCGCATTATTCAGGTCCAATGCATTTTTAATTTCAGAGTACTTGCTCGCTATCCTAATTAATAATAGCTCATCATAAAAACTAATATTTTTTGAATCTGGGATTATGATGCCAAAATCCTTATTGAAGGCATGTATTAATATCTTGGCTATAGATTCAATTATTTTTTCAATTTCCAGATTACTTGTATCTATCTCTGCAATATCTAGACAGACCTGTTCTATTTTCAATAATTTCTCAATTTTGAGGGAATATTCTATCTCTTTGGTAATGTTGGTATTCGTACCAATCATTAAAATTGGTTTGCCTGCTGAGTCTTTTTCAATGACTTTTCCTCGACCTCTGATCCAGATCTTCTCATTTTTGCTATTAAGATAAGAATGAGTGCTCACATATTCCGATAATTCGCCTTTAAATATTTTTAGCGAAATCTTACGGAGTTCATTTGCGCCATCAGGCACCCTATCTAAAAGATGTTGGGCTCTTGTGATTAAGATTGCTTCTGGATCATTACTAATTAGTTTCCATCGCTCATCCAAATAAATCCTTCCAGTTTGTATGTTCATTCTCCAGAAACAAATTTGGGAATTTTCAAGAGCTAAATTAGTTTGATTATTCTGGTGTATCAACTTTTGATTGGATTCTTCAATAGTTTTTGTTGCTAGATACATTTCATTTTCAAGTCTAATACGTTCTAGGTTTAAATTTTTGTAGTAGATGAAATATAGAAAGGCAAACAAAAAGCTAAATAATGAATATAGTGGCGTAAATACCGGAATAGATAGCGGATGCAGAGATACTAAAAAAATACTATCGTAAATAATTAATTCTTCCTTAAATTCATTTTCATTTGGTGTTATCTCTTCTCCATATATCTTTACGACTGAAAGAGAGACGGCGTCTGTCAAAAATATATTTACGCTGTAATCATCAGTTGCCAGATCACCAAGAATATTTGAAACCATTTCATCTATATCAAGTACAACTGAGACGAAACCCAAAAAATTATTATCAAAATCGAATATCGGAGTTCTGACTATAAGTCCGCGGCCACCTTGAATAAGATCAATGGGGCCTTGTAGCACAGTGGTTTTTCTTTGCAAAGATAACAATGCATAGGGCGAATTATTCGGGTCTGTTAGTAAGTCTAGCCCTATAATTTCTGAGTTAGACGCGCTATTGGTAATGAATGATATTTTCCCTTCAGGTGCAAATTGAACACTTCGAATAAAATCAATATTTCTGGAGATTGATGAAACTATTGCCTCGAAATTATTTTCGTCTATCTGTACAGTATTCTCTTTAATAATGCCTGCTAATGATTCCGCTATGCTGGCTCGATTTAGGATCGATCTACGAATAGACTCTGAAAGGCCCCGCGTTGAATTTACCAACCTGGCGTTTTCTAATCGGGTTTCTGTGCTGAATCGGTAAAGGTCGAAAAATATACACAAAAATACTATGACAATAACGAAGGCCCAACCTAGCCTAAATATACTTGGTAACTTACTCATTTAAAATATCTGCTTTGGTTCTAGAAATAATTTGGATAAATTCATTTATCAATATAGGTGGAACATTCAATTCATTTAGTGTTTCAGATAAATTATAAATTATTGCCGAAAAATGATTCTCATTTAAGAATAGATGCTTATGTGCTTCTCGAAGAGACTTTCCATGATATTCATCGGGGCCGCCAAGTAAATAAGATAAATGTTCAACTAATTTCTTATTTAATTCCGGCAGATTCGTCGTCTCAAAAAATGGAGACAAAACTGGATCAGCAAATATTTTTCTATGAAAAACAGTCACGCTGGCCTCAACAGCTTCATGTCCGCCAATCCGTTCATAGAGACTTTTCTCATTAGTTTGCATAAAACATCCCCTGATTTCTTTGCTAAATCCTAACTATATATGAATTTTGTGAGGTCTCTGATACTTACATAATATATTCACAATGTAGTCGTTGAAGCCTATGTGACTGCTCTATAATATATTGAGTCTGCTCCAAAACTACTATTGATCAGTGAAAATGAAGTTACAAAGAGTATTTGTTATAGATGATGATAGCTTCCTTCAGGAATTAGTCTCCCATCAATTGAAGAAATTAGACGTACAGGAAGTACTTACCTTTTCTGATCCTACAAATTGTTTAGATAGTCTAGTCAACAAAGATCAGCATCCACAGATAATATTGCTTGATCTAATTATGCCTAATATGGATGGAGTTGAGTTCCTCAGACTGCTCCAGGAATATGACTTTCAGGGTGGTCTTGTTTTAATGAGTGGTCAGGATAAAAAAGTACTACAAAGCGTTGAAGGGCTAATACAAACTAGAAATATTAATTATCAGGGGACTATAGAAAAGCCTTTTACTTTTGAAGCAATCAAAAAAGTTATAAAAAACTTCCATCCGACATTGAATTCTGAAAAAAAAGTACAGGTAGCTGATTACGATATTCAGAAATCCGAATTAATTAAAGCACTAGGTAACGAAGAGCTTATAAATTTTTACCAACCCAAAGTGAGCTTCCAGACCGGAAAAATTACTGGATTTGAAGCATTAGTCAGATGGCAACATCCAATTCATGGGCTTTTATATCCTGATTCATTTCTCAAATATTTTGAACATTTCTCGTTGCTAAACGAGCTAAGTCAAGCCGTTATAAAAATGGCCTCTAAAGATTATGTGTATTTTAATAAAATTTCCAAAGACATGAATGTGGCCATCAATATCACGAGGAAAGACCTTGAAAATATAAGATTTACAGATGAATTACTGGCGAATCTGAAAGAAAATGAAATTGTTGTCGATAAATTTATCTTGGAAATTACAGAGACCAGTGTTTCAGATAACATAATCAGTATTCTGGATAATTTAACAAGGCTTTATATGAAAGGCGTCAAACTGGCAATTGACGATTTTGGTACAGGTTATTCAAGTATGTCCCAGCTACAGGAGCTACCTTTCACCGCAATGAAAATCGATAAGTCATTCGTCCATCAGGCTTATAAAAAACCAGGTATGCAAGCCATAGTCATTAATAGTATTAAAATGGCAAAAGATCTTGGCCTTAAGATAGTGGTTGAAGGTGTTGAAGATTCCAAGGACTGGAATTATTTCAAAGAGCTTGGATGCGATACGGCACAAGGCTATTTTATTTCTAAACCAGTACCTATTATGAATATAAAAGATGTGGCAATAAGCTGGGCTGATAAATTAAATAATGTAAAAAACAATATGGATAATCAGGTTGGTTATTGCATCTAATTACAGGCTGCGACGCCGCCATCAATATTTAAAACCTCTCCGTGCACAAAATCTGCCTCTTCACTCAGTAGAAATGCGAGTGCATTAGAATTATCAACCTCTGTGCCGTTTCGTCTGAGCGGAATCCATCCGGCTCTTTATCTGTTGTCATTCTCCCTGGGCAGGAGGGTCTGCAGGCTTGCCAGCAAAATAATAGGCCCTCCGGTCCTCCTAACTTCTTACAGCTAGCCGCCCAGCTGATCTCTTTCCCTAACCTTAATCGGCTGCTGCCTGTAATTTTCTACTGCCTCGCGTGTTTTGCGTATAAGGATTTCAGGTTTTATTGGCTTCGTCAGAAAACCTGACATTCCTGCATTCAATGCCCTATTTCTTTCTTCGGAGATTGCACCTGCCGTCAAGGCAATTATCGGTATATCGATATTTAGCTGCCTTAGAAGTTTTGTTGCCTGTACCCCATCCATTTCCGGCATCTCTATATCCATCAAAATACAATCATACGCAAATTTTTTGCTTTTCTGGAATGTCTCTACCACAAGCTTTCCATTTTCATATGTCGTGATATTGGCACCCTCTTTTTCAAGGATTTTTCTGCAAACAGTCAGGTTAAATATATTGTCGTCAACTATCATGATATTCACTTGATCTAACCATAAAACATCATTTGCCAAGACTCGAAGTAACGATGATAGGTATGTAGTCGTATAGCCTTGACCGACGAACATCTCAATAAATTTGTTATAAATTTTAGAAGATGTGATTGGACTATCAAGACAGGCAATTACAGCCCTATTTTTTAGTAGATGGTCGAAATCGTTTTCTCCAGAGGTTTTAGTTAAAAGTATAGGTGGTAAGTTATCGCCCAGCATATTGCTTAAATTCTCTATTGCCATGACGACACTCTTGTCATGAGGCTCAGCACCAATTACAAAAATGTCAACGTCTTCTGCAGATACTCTTTCATAGTCCGAAAGCTCATCTAAATTACTTAGCACATCTAAGCTCCAACCAAAATTGCTGGCAATACTTTTTATACTCTTTGCTCTGGCTTGATCTTCTTCAACCAGTATTAAGCGGAGGTTTTTAGAGGCGGATAATTCACCTGTGCCAATTTCTGAGGAGTTGTTTTCCGCAATCTCTACAGGCACTTCGAACCAGAAATCACTGCCTGAGCCCTCAATGCTTCTACAACCAGCTCGCCCGCCCATTTGCTCACTAATTTGTTTAACAATAGAAAGGCCTAGTCCTGAGCCTCCATATTTCCTCTCGGAGGATGAATCAATCTGGCTAAAGGGCGCAAACAGATTTGCCATATCTTCCTGCGAAATTCCAATACCGGTGTCTCTGACCGTAAATCTTAAAATAAGGGTATGATCATTTACTCTCTCAAAATCTGTGAATACAGTGATGCCCCCTTCTTCGGTAAATTTCATAGCATTACCTACAAGATTCCCAATGAGTTGACTAATTCGCCCGCCATCTCCAATCAGAATTTTGGGCATATCACCGGGCAAAGTCTGTACTTCGAATATGATATTTTTTGATTCTATCAGTGGCAAAAACATCGCAGTTATATTGTCTAGGATCTCATTTACTACAAATTTATATTTATTGATCTTCAGCTCGCCGGACTCTATCGCTGTAATATCTAAAATATCGTTTACAAGAAGCAGCAGATTTCTCCCTGAAATATCTATGCGTTGGACTGTTTCATGTTGCTCGGAATTCAGATCTTCATGGCTAAGCAGATAGCTATAGCCGATTATGGCATTAAGAGGCGTTCTGATTTCATGGCTCATATTGGCCAGAAAGATTGATTTCGTCCGATTGGACAGGTTGGCTTCCTCAGCAGCAGCTTCAGCTTTTTTGTTAGCTTTTTGGAGTTGATTGATAAGCTTTAAATTTTGCTGATCAGCGATACTCAAATTATTAATCAAGGTGATCATGCCATCACTAGCAATTTCTAATATCGTTCCGGCCAAACCTGCAAACAGAACTATACGCACCCATAAATTAAAATCTAAAGCATCATCGAGTAGCAAGGGAAACCCGGCTACAAGAAATATTATGCCTGTCATGATACGAGCTTGGAATTTTGGTAAAAAAAGATAAGTCACAGCTAACACTACAGGCAAACCTGTCAAGGGGTATATTCCATTAACAATCACGCTACCAGCAAACACAATAAATACAACGATGGTTATAGACCATCTAAGCACTAAGGAAGCTTTTCCTGTTTTAGCAATATGATGAGCAATGACGAGAGCGGTAACTGCTGCGACTAAATCTGCAAATAGAATAAAAGGACCAGCCCTTACCGGAAAAAAAATTGTTATCAGCCCGATAACAGTGGCAACTGCAGCCAGCGCTCTTAACGTCTTGATATAAGCATCAGAGAGAGCTGTAATTTCATTAGACTTTTTTTTCTGAAACATTCTTTAAAAAAACTTACTTATAGAGAACTTCAATGTGATTTATTTAAGAGGTCGACACTAAAGAATAGAATAAAGACTGCAAGCTTCATTATATGGTGTTGCTGTTAATATTACTCAGAAATACTGTATTTTTTATGAAACTGAAATGCAAACTTTCAATACCAAACACACAGTATCAATTGAGATCCTTTTTACTTGAATTCTTTCTAATAATTCGAATCAATAACGGGTAGGAAGAATAAACGGGTAATCGCAGGGAGTCCACATTAAGGTTGCCGCCTGACATATTGCCAATATCTGGTTCTCCTGCTTCGGCTTTGCGATGATGATCTCTTCAATCGCATGATTGGTCGCAAATTTTTGGAAGAGTGCTACCAACATGTTACAACGGCAGCCAGTGCCAGTGAGGCAATAGCTTTACTGAAGCAGCACCCTTTTGATCTTGTCTTGACTGATATCAGTATGCCCGGCATGGATGGTTCAGAGCTGCAACAATACATCGCAAAACAATATCCTGACTTACCTGTTATTGCGGTAACGGGAAATGTCTTACCAGAGCAGAGGCAAGAATTCATGTCGCGTGGCTTTAAAGCGGTTGTCGAAAAGCCAATCTTGCGTGAGAAGCTTGTAAGCACCATTGAGCAAGTTAAGTTGCACAAAGAATGAAGAACGCAAAATGGCGCTGCTCGGTCCTCGACTTTGGCACTTTTTTGCTGCCTGGATTTCTTGCGCTAGAAGATCGATATGTCCAGGTTCAATGGTGAGGTCGCCCTCTGGATCGAACTAACCCGAAACCATGAGACATACTGCCTTGGAGAAAGCCCCACGACTGGATATTTCTCCTGAAGTCCGCCCAATGCCCGCCAATGATGTGAGGAAATGTCTGTACTGCGGCATGGAGACGCCGATCGCGTTTCCAGAATTCCGTGATCGCCAAACTCGTTGCTGGTGCCTGAAATGTGATGAAGACTTGCTTAGCCAGAGTGACGGTTCCATCATCACCCGGGATATTGCCCATCACCAGGAAACATTGCACCAGGCCAGCGTGAAAATGATTGAGGTGCTGCAGCAGGCCTGGGAAGGCTATGCGCGCGGTGTGCGTTTTATAGTGGGCGGCGGACGTATACGTGAAGAGGTGCTTAGCCAGTGCGAGTACTTTCCTCGGCCAGGGCTATATTGATTCCTACTCGGTGGACCGCTCGAATGCCGGCGCTGTTCTGGTTTATCTGCGCCAGTTTTCAGGGCGTAACTCTTAATCGGCTACTGTGCTCAGGCTTTTTCATCGTTGGATTTAAAATACCTGAACGCGCTCCATGCGGTTACAGCAACAGCGGCCACCAGGATGATGCCGAGCACGACCGGTGAGCTTAACAGGCTGAATGTTTCGAGGCCGGAAAATCCCAGGATCACCAGCAGCCACAGAACGAGCATTAGGGCAGCGGGCCAGTTCATTATCCCGGTGTGGGATACGCTGTTCGTGTCGTTGTCGTTTTTTTGTTCAGTATTCATTTTGAGATCCTTTACGTCAAGGTTCAGTTTATAAACCAGAGTGCCTGTTAATCAAAGGTATCAGGTTATCTTGAGCCGCTGTACCTGAACTATTCTGTCCGTTTTACCCCTTCCAGTCTGCTGTCAGCAGTATACATCTGGTTTTTTGACCGGGAAATCATGCTATCCTCTGTGGCCCGTTCAGCGGGATTATTTCACAGACTATCAAGGAGACATCTGACTTCATGCGCACATCCATTCGCTTGTTTTTGCTGTCATTTTTTGTGTTCTCCGGATTCGCCGCCCAGGCCCAGTCCCTGCGCTGGTCCGATCCGGCCACCTGGCCCAACAACCAGGTTCCGGCCGCCGGTGACAGGGTCACGATTGCCGGTGACCAGAAAGTGCTGCTGGACGTCAGCCCGCCGGCGCTGGACGGGCTTACTATCAACGGTAAGCTCGTGTTCGCGGACGAGTCCGACCTTGAACTGACCACCGAGTGGATCATGGTGTTCGGGGAGCTGCAGATCGGCACCGAAGCCAATTCTCACCAACACAAGGCCACCATCACCCTCACCGACAATAATGAGGGCGAACAGCTGATGGGTATGGGCGATCGCGGCATCATGCTGTCCGGTGGCACACTGAACCTGCACGGCAACATCACCAATGCCTGGAGCAAGCTGGCTGAGACCGCCGAGGCGGGTAGCACGACTATTCAGGTACTGGATGCCAGCCAGTGGCAGGCAGGTGACCAGATTGTCCTCGCGTCGACGGATTACAATCCGCGCCAGGCCGAGGTTCGCACCATTACCGCTGTCAGCGGCAACACCATCACCCTGGATGAAGCCCTGGATTACATGCACTTTGGTGAGATTACCTACGGCGTGGATGAGCGCGGCGAAGTAGGGCTCCTGACCCGCAACATCAAGGTACAGGCATCAGAGGATGCCAATGAGTCGTACTTCGGCGGCCACATCATGGCGATGATCACCAGCAGGATGTACGTCGAGGGTGTCGAACTCAATCGCATGGGCCAGCACATGGAACTGGCCCGCTACCCGATACATTGGCATTTAGTAGGAGACGGCGGTAATGGTCAGTACATCCGCAACGCTGCCATTCACGATACCTTCAACCGCTGCGTGACAGTACACGGCACCAACGACCTGCTTGTTGAAAACAACGTGACCTACAACACCGTTGGTCACTGTTTCTTCATGGAAGACGGTATCGAGAGCGGCAACGCCTTCGTCAAAAACCTGGCGATCCAGACCAAGTGTCATCCCACCATGGAATGCGTGCCAAACAACCTGGCCGCCAACGGTGAAATTGATGCTGAAAACCGCCAGGCCCTGGTACAAACCAGCTTTTCCGGTGAACATACCCTGCTGCCATCGGATAACACCGCCTCGTCATACTGGATCACCAACCCGGACAACAGCTACATCGACAACGTGGCTGCCGGTTCCGATTCGACCGGCTTCTGGTATTCCATACCGATTCATCCGAATGGCGCCTTCCTGGGCTCGGACGACAGCCTGAACACCTGGCCGCGCCGAACACCGGTACGTGAATTCCGGGGCAACGTGGCCCACTCGAACTTCGACGGCTTCATGATTGACCGGCACATCAACCAGGATAACACCTTCGGTCTGGCCTCCATTCCGTTGCTGCCGTTGGCAGATCCTGCTGATCTGGAAAGCGAAGTACTGGAGTCGCACTTCGAGGATCTGACCAGCTACAAGAACCGCAATGGTGGTCTGTGGGGTCGGGGCGACATGTACGTCTATAGCAACATGAAACTTGCTGACAATGCCATCGGCATGACACAGGCCGCCGGAGACATCGGCAGCCTGCCATTCAGTTCACGACTGGTTGATGGGCTTGTCGTAGGTGAGACCGATAATATCGGCAATCCCACAACACCGGAGGAGATCGCTTATGGCCGCAGCCTGCCGAAGCCAGCCATTCCGGATTTCCCCATCCGCGGCTACGAATACTACGATTACCGTGATGACGTGATAAACACCACATTTGTTAATTTCCAGGACAACGCTCAGCGAAAAACCGGCGCGCTGTCCTTCCTGCTGTTCACGAGCGCAGGGCTCAGTACCGGAAGTACCATCGAGGGGGCGGAGTTCATCAACGCCAAGCCAGTCTATTTCCCGAAATTCGATTCCCGGTTCGACAATGATAATCGCGGCGGCGATGCCTATCGGACCCTGTCATTCCGCGACCTGGACGGCTCAGTGACCGGCATCCCCGATTCCCAGGTCATACTCCACGACGGTGAGCACGACAGTGTCGTCACCGACGACACCTGTGAAATCCATCCCACCTGGAACGCCTCTGTGTGTACGGGTGATATCGGTCGCCTGAATCTCTCGGACGCCAGAGGATGGCTTCCAGCCGCAGTCGATCTTGAATCCCGAACCGCTCGCTTCGCTTTGATCGGTGGGCTCAGTCCAGATGCGCCAGACACTCCCCTCGTTCAGGCCCAACGCGCCGCACTGTTCTCTCGTCGTCCTCCGCAGGCGCCCATCGCGCTTGTTCGCAATGGCAAGGAATTCAAGGTATTCAGCGACCAGAGCACTGTGAAGGCCGGTACCGAGATCCAGGTCAAAACTGAAAGGGAAGAAGTCACTCTCAGTCTGGCCGAGATGGACGAGGGTTCATGGGTCATGTTTGAACTGCCAGGTTTCAGCAATTCAGTTTCAGGAATGGAACAACACAGCATGGATGCATTGCACTTAGCCGATGAAACCTCCTGGTTCAATGACGGAGAGTCCATGTGGGTCAAGCTGGTGGCTGCGCCTCCGGTCATGGAGGTCATTCGACCAACGGATCTGCAAGCCAGTATCACGGTCAGCCGATAAAAATCAAGGAAATCAAGGGGTCAAAATCAAGGGGTCAGAGTTCTTGATTTTTTCCGGGATCAAGTAACCTGACCCCTTGATTTTTTTTTGATTCGCCTTGATTCTGATTATGGGTGATTCAATACAGCTTCCCCCATGCGTGCCACTCGGATGTGGCTGATAAGACCGTTTTCCAGCGTGTAATAGACCAGGACGGGAACCCGGTACTGTTCTCCTGCCTTGAGTGGACCTACAGCGAAATCGGGCGCATCAACAGAGGCCGTGAACACACTGACAAAGTCCCCAACGATGGCATGCTCATCATAAATCACGGTATTGATTTCAAGTGACTCCTGCACTGTCACAAACATGTCCGTATAGAAATCCACAATCCCCTGTTTGCCTGTAATAGTGTCGACGGAAGGTAACTCCAGTACCACATCATCCGTGTAAAAAGCTGAATACTGTTCCGGCAAACCGGCACTGAAAGCCTTTGTATAAGCCAGGAATGCGGCCTTTTGTCCCGGATGCTCACCCAGGCGGGGAATCTTGCTGACCTCTCTCTCCGGTTCCCAGGTCATGGTCTGCAGCTCCTGGATGAGACCTTCCTCATTAATAATGTAATGGACCAGAAACTTTACCGTGACAATATCGCCCGGCAGCATGTGACCAAAAGGAAATTCGGGGCGCTCTTTCGATGCGACGAAATCCATATCCACTTCCACAAAGATATTGCTGTCATCATAGGCAATATTGACCGGCCTGAGAATTTCACGCACACCATCATGCGCCCAGGAAAGAAACTCCTTCATGCCGGCATGGCCACGAAACTCACCACTGCCACTAATCATGACGGTATCTTCAGCAAAATATTTTTCAACCAGACCCTCGTCATTCCCGGAATTGAAATCCCTGACATAGGCCCCGTAATCCAGCGGCATATTCTGGGCAGCAGATACACCGCTGATTCCAATGGTTAACAATAACAGCAAGATCGAGGCAGAAATTTTCATGATAAATACTCTCTAGCGATTTAAAAAAACAGATAATTAGGATAATTAGGGTCAGGAATAATTAGGGTCAGAGTAAAAACCCGGGATAATTAGGGTCAGGATAATTAGGGTCAGAGTAAAAACCCGTATCGATCAATTTCTATCCGGGAGTTAATGGGGAATTTTACTCTGACCCTAATTATTC
>Ga0181556_1001057_pt1 | contig 28590 bp, 18 predicted proteins | sample 011ome_14_FD_148651 | JGI IMG/M metagenome (GOLD analysis project Ga0181556, IMG submission 148651) | Coastal salt marsh microbial communities from the Groves Creek Marsh, Skidaway Island, Georgia - 011505AT metaG (spades assembly) | ecosystem: Environmental > Aquatic > Marine > Intertidal zone...
TTGAGTTATACCATAGATATCTACCGCCGGCAGATTGAACCGGTTCGTCGGTGGGCCGATTTTGGATTCTATGTGAGCTTTTTTCCTCAATTGGTAGCCGGTCCCATCGTGCGCGCCTCAGAATTCATCCCCCAGCTTTACAAAGAGTATAAGGTAACGCGGGCCGTATTCGGCATGGCCCTGTTTTGGATCCTCAATGGATTGCTCAAAAAACTGATTTTGGCCGACTACATTGCGAGCAATTTCGCGGACCGGGTCTTTGCGCAGCCGACCCTTTACAGTGGGCTCGAATGCCTTTTAGCTCTCTTCGCCTATTCCTTGCAGGTCTATGCGGATTTTAGCGGCTATACGGATGTCGCAATTGGGGTGGCCATGTTGATGGGCTTCACCTTGACGACGAACTTCAATTCACCCTATAAAGCCCTATCCGTCTCTGATTTTTGGCGCCGTTGGCACATCTCACTGAGCACCTGGCTACGCGACTACTTATACATTCCTCTGGGGGGCAACCGCCAAGGATCGTTTGCTTCGTACACCATTGTCTTTTTGGCCCTCTTTGTGATCAGCATGCTCGCCGAATCTTTCTGGGTACCTGTCTCCTTCGCAGGGGCCATTCTTCTCGTCTTCGTGTTGACCCGAGTTTGGGGCCCCTTCCGACGCTGGCTGAACACCAACATCAACGTGATGCTCACCATGCTTTTGGGAGGCTTTTGGCACGGCTCTTCATGGAATTTTGTAACGTGGGGAGGGCTCAACGGCCTGGGCCTCGTGGGCTACAAGCTTTGGTCCAAAGTGCGCCCTTGGTCGCCGCGAAACTCCTGGCTCGGCCGGGCGTTTGGACTGGTCACGACGTTGACCTTTATTACACTGACTCGAGCGTGGTTCCGCGCCCCAGGGTGGGATGAGGCGCTGAGCATCTTGCACCGTACCTGGTCGGCTATGGATTGGGGGCTGGCGGACGACATCTTCCTGGGTTTTTGGCGTCCCTTGGCTGTCATGGCCCTCGGTTATGGAATTCATTGGATTCCCAGTCGAATCAAGACCCGCTACCGGCAGGCATTTGCGCAAGCACCCATCGCCCTCCAGGGTTTATGGGCACTCCTCACTATGTGGGTCATATACCAATCCCTTTCGGCGGACAGCCAACCATTCATTTATTTCCAGTTCTAGGAAGGACGGTCCAAAACCGCCATCCATTGGTTCCTCGCCGGGTCGGGGGCTTCCGCGCGGCGAATGGCCTCGACATACCCGCGGTAGAAGGTGGCGAGTCGCAGGGTTTTTCGGGCGTAATGCGCGCCAGGCCCTTTGGCCACTTGGTCTACATGCCCCGTCCAAAACGTGGGATCCCAGCCCTTTTTGGCCGCCTGGTCTGCGGCGCGCGCAATGGGGGTCGGCCCTGTATTGTAGGAGGCGAGGATAAAGGGCAGTCGGTTTTCGGCGGGCACCCCGCGTTGTTTCCAATATTGGTCCAAAAAGCGGAGGTATTTCAGTCCGGCCTGAATATTTCGCTTGGGTTCGTACAATTGATGGGGTTCAATCCCCAATCGGGAGGCCGTGTTTGGAATAAGCTGCATAACCCCCACGGCCCCGGCTGGGGACACGATGTCGCTCCGGAAGCGACTTTCCACATAGGCCAAGGCGGTTAAGGTATAGCGATCAAAGCGTTCCGAATCCGTGAAGTAGGCATCAAAGGGCGAGAGCTCAATGGGCTTGAGCCAATCGTCGTGGTAGCTGTCCCGGCCATAAAATCCTTGAATGCGTCGCGCACGCTTGCTCGCGAGGAAGGCATCCACAGATTCGATGAGGAGGCTGTCTTTGGTCCGCCCCATCCAGCAGAAAGTCCCTTCGCCGAGGGGAACAGCGCGAAACGAAGGCTGGCTGTGCGCTTTGAGGGCCGGTAAATAGACGTCGGGAACCACCCATCCCGCTTCGTTGGCGGGAATGTGCCGCCACATGGTCGTCGATTCAATGGCTAAAGGAAGGCTGTCAGATTGCCGCAGAAACGGAGCCAATTTGGGGTATTCGTTGAGATAGCGCAAGCTATCTGAAGCACCCCACTGGATCCATTGGAACACCCGGACGGGCTGAGATGTGCGCAGCCCTTCGCGGGTGAAGGAGGGAATGTTGCCTGCGGCCAAGTCTGCGCGCCCGACCTCGACCCAAGCCAGTGCTTCGGAAGCACTTCGGGCAAAGAGCCATTCTACTTTTTGGGGGATGGCTTCCTCCCAAGCTTCCAATAGGGCGTATTCGTAGCCCTGCAATTTGCCCTCGACCACATCCAGGCATCCGGCATCGGGAACAAAGGCTATGCGCACCGTCCCATTGTCTCGGCGGTCAGCCTGGTCCCATTGGGCGGTGTTCACGAGATCCAACGGCTCAGAGGGCGAGCCCACAAAGAGGGCCGCCAGCACGAAGGGATATGACCATTTCCACCGCCAAAGCATGCGGCCAAGGTCGGTAAAATGCGGGTATCTTTGACCCATGATGCTTGGACTCCAACTCCCCACGGATCCGCGCTGGGCCCATGCCGCGGAAGAACAGATCGAAGAAATCCTCACGGACCACGCCTACTGCGAGCAAAAAGCCGCCTCGACGGCTATTTCTCTGATGGTAACCTATCCCGAACTCAGTGATTTGGTCACGGATATGGCCTCGTTGGCGCGCGAGGAAATGAGCCATTTTGAAATGGTCCACAAGCGCATTGTCGAGCGGGGATTCGTCTTGGGGCGGGAACGGAAGGACCCCTATGTGCACGCCGTGATGGGCTTTTTCCCCAAAACAGGAGATCGCATGCTTCGGCTCGTCCATCGCCTCTTGGTTTGCGCCTTGATTGAGGCCCGAAGCTGTGAGCGCTTTAAGGTGCTCTCCCAAAACATTCAGGACTCCGAACTTTCCCAATTTTACAACCGGTTGATGGTTTCGGAAGCGAACCACTACACGCTCTTTTTGGGGTATGCCCGGAAATATGGCGGTCGCGCCCCCGTCGATGCCCTTTGGCAGGACTTGTTGGCCTTTGAAGCAGGCTTAATGGCGCAGTTCACCGACGGCCAGCGAATCCACGGCTAACCCGGCAAATAATTGCTTTGCACCGAGCCAACTAGAGGGGATTCACCCCGAACTTTGCGGCATGGAAGCACAGGAATCTCTCCAACTCACGGCACTCAATGCCGTACATGACGCCCTCGGCGCCAAAATGGTCCCCTTTGCGGGCTACCGCATGCCGGTTCAATACGAAGGCGTGAGTGTGGAACACCATGCCGTCCGCAATGGCGTCGGGGTGTTTGATGTCTCCCACATGGGTGAATTCTATGTCGAAGGGCCGGATGCCTTGGCCTTTTTGCAGTCGGTCACCTCCAATGACGTGGCCAAATTGGTGGCAGGGAAAGTCCAATATTCGTGCTTACCCAATGACTTGGGCGGCATCGTGGATGATCTTTTGGTCTATTGTTTTTCCGAAACCCGCTACCTCTTGGTGGTGAATGCTTCCAACATGGCCAAAGATTGGGCCTGGCTGCAATCCCATGTCGGATCGCACCAAGTGACTCTTCGGGATGAATCTGCATCGACTTCGTTGCTGGCCGTACAAGGGCCCTTGGCCGTCAAAGCCCTCCAGGGATTGACGGAATTGGATTTAGATGGAATGACCTACTACACCTTTGGGGTTGGAAGTTTTGCAGGATTTGAAGATATTTTAGTCTCAGCCACGGGCTACACCGGAGCGGGGGGCTTTGAAATTTACATGCCCAACTCGGCCGCCGAGGCCATTTGGAAAGCGATTTTCCAAAACGGATCCGGCTTGGGCATCGTGCCCGTAGGTCTCGGAGCCCGGGACACGCTCCGCCTGGAAATGGGCTTCTGCCTTTATGGTAATGATATCAACGACCACACCTCTCCGATAGAGGCAGGTTTGGGTTGGATCACCAAATTCACGAAAGAATTCACGAATTCTGCCGCGCTTCAAGCGCAAAAAGCAGCAGGCGTCACCCGCAAATTGGTGGGATTTGAACTCATTGACCGCGGTGTTCCCCGCCACGACTACCCCATCACCGACGAACACGGCACTCTAATCGGGATGGTGACCAGCGGCACGATGGCGCCCTCTGTGGGGAAGGCCATTGGCATGGGCTACGTACCGACTGAAAAATCAAGCCCTGGCAGTTCTATTTATGTAGAAGTGCGCGGAAAATTGCTGCAGGCCGTGGTGGTCACCTTACCTTTCTGGAAGGGAAATCAAGGATAAGCATGCAGTACAAACTGGACCGAACGGATAAAGAAATTTTGCGCCACCTCCTGGAGGACGCGCGTAAAACCTACACGGACATTGCCAAGGATCTCCAAGTGTCCCCGGGCACCGTTCACGTTCGCGTCAAGAAGATGGAGAAGGCCGGAATCATTCGCGGCGCCAGCCTCCAGTTGGATTACGACGTGCTAGGCTACAGCTTCATCGCGTTTGTGGGGATTTATTTGAGCAAAACCTCCAGCACTCATGACGTCATCGAAGCGTTGAAAGTGATACCTGAGGTGACGGTAGCCCACATTGCCACGGGCCGCTTTGGCATTTTTGCCAAAATCCGCTGCCAGGACACCAAGCATGCCAAGGATATTATTTTCCAAATCAGTGATATTCCCGGCGTGACCAACACGGAAACGATGATCGCTCTCGAGGAGTGCATCAACAGCAGCAAGGCATTGCTGGCAAGCATTCTCGACGAACTTCCCGCAGCGGGCGAAGACGCTTAAGGTCCTACCTGCTCAGAGGAGTCCGGAAAGCTTGCGGACCGCGTACGAAGCGGCATGCAGGCCAAAGGCCGCAGGAATCCATGCAGACGTCCCATAGAAGGACTTCTTGAAGTTGCTGCCGTCCGTTAAACGAACCGACTCAGGATTGGCCAACTCGGTCGAGAAAATCACCGGAAAGCCCTTTTTAATCTGGTACTCTCGCCCCAGACGCTTCCGAATGTGCTTCGCAAAGGGGCAATTGTAGGTGCGCTCCAACTTCGCAATCTGAATCTTGCTGGGGTCCAAACGTCCTCCAGCGCCCATCGACGAAATAAAGGGCAATTTGGCTTGCAGGGCGGTCACGATAAAATTCAGCTTGGGCTGCACACTGTCAATGCAATCCAACGCAAAGTCAAAACCAGGCTGGCTGATCAAGGCACGCATGGCTTCGGGGGTCAAGAATTCGTCATGGCTATGCACTACCACATCCGGGTTGATGTCCTTCACACGCGCCTCCAGCAACGCCGCCTTCTTTTGCCCATGGGTCGAAGAAAGGGCTTGCAATTGCCGGTTGCGGTTCGTGGGGTCCACGACATCGCCATCCACCAAGGTGAGGGTGCCCACGCCGGATCGGGCCAGAAATTCTACGGCAAAACTGCCCACCCCGCCAAGGCCAACCACCAAAACGTGCGCTTTTTGCAAGCGCTCAATGGCGTCGGGGCCAATGAGTAGTTCGGTACGCTCGAGCCAATGGGGTGTCATCCGAGCGCGAAGATAAAGCGTCGAAAGGGTAGAAGGGTACAGGGAGAAGGGTTTGCGCCTTCGCCCCGTTCATCCTTAGTAATACGCCTTTCGTCGAACGCCCGCCATATGCTTGGCGAGGCGCATGACTTGGCGGGTATAGCCGTATTCGTTGTCGTACCAGACATAGAGCACCACGTTTTTGCCGTCGCTGTGGACGATGGTGGCCTCGCTGTCAAAGATGGAACAGCAGGAATCGCCGACAATGTCGCTGGAGACCAATTCGGGGCTGACGGAATACTTGATTTGCTCGACCAAGGGGCCACTGAAGGCAGCCGATTTCAGGGCGCCATTTAATCCGTCGCGGTCCGTGGATTTTTCCAAGTTGAGTTTCAAAATGGCGAGGGATCCGTTGGGTACAGGTACGCGGATGGCGTTGCTCGTGAGTTTGCTGCCTAGACCGGGAATCGCTTTGTCCACAGCTTGGCCGGCACCGGTTTCCGTGATGACCATGTTGACAGCCGCAGCGCGCCCACGTCGGTATTTCTTGTGCATGTTGTCGACCAAATTTTGGTCGTTCGTGTAGGCGTGAATGGTTTCAATGTGCCCTTGGACGATGCCAAATTGGTCTTGAATGACCTTCAGCACGGGGGTGATGGCATTCGTGGTGCAGGAAGCCGCAGATTGGATGGCTTCGTTTTGGTGCTCGCCCATGTGGTTGACCCCGAAAACGACATTCGGAACACCCTTGCCGGGCGCAGTGAGCAATACTTTGGCAATGCCTTTGGAGGCCAAATGCCGGCTCAAAGCCTCTTTGTCGCGGAATGCACCGGTGTTGTCCACCAGGAGCGCGTTCTGAATACCCAAAGCCTCGTAGTCAATGTCTTCTGGGGAATCTGCGGAGACGATGGCGACGGGGCGGCCATTGATGATCAACTGTTGGCGATCGTGGTCCGCTTCGACGGTGCCGGGGAAGGAACCGTGAATGGAATCCACGCGTAGGAGGGAGGCACGCTTTTCCAAGGACATTGGGTCGCTGCCCCGGGCGACGATGGCACGCAGGCGAAGCTGGGTGCCGCGGCCTTCTTGGACGATGAGTTCACGGGCGACGAGGCGGCCAATTCGGCCAAAGCCATATAGAACTACGTCCACTGGATCCGTATTGGGATTCTCGCCGTTGGTAAAGCCCTTGAGTTTGGCCTCTAAGAACGCCTTGCGGTGCAAAAAGACCCCGGCCTCGCGGCGCCATTCAGTCGCTAAACGGCCAATGTCCACGCTGGCATTTTGAACTTTACTGGATTGGAGGGCTTCGGCCATGGCCAAGGTATCGTCGATGCTGAGCAGTTCGCCCGCCATTACCGAGCCATGGGCATGGGCTTGGAGCATTTCCGAGGGGCGCTGGTCCACCATGGGCTGGCGGTAAAGGACCACACGGACATTGCGATCATAAAAAAGATCGCCCACAATTTTAATGAGGGCCGTGGCGGCCTTCTCGTTTTTCACGCGTTCGGACACCGAAAGGGTGTAGGTTTCGAGCGAGGAATTCATCAAGGGTTGGGTTTGAAAGGTTGTGCTGCAAAGGTATTTCGACCTCCCTGCGCAACCAAGGAAAAGCCGTTCGGTTTGTATGCACTAAGTCCCTAAAAATGAATTTTTTAAGTCACTTTTCTAAGTGTTTAAAGCACACTAAGTCAGTGAATTTTGGGCATTTGCGGCACATAAAAAAGCCCTCCCCGGAGAGGGGAGGGCTTGGAAAAGCATGGCTATGAATGACTTAGTAGCCGAAAGCGTAGTAGTCAGGTCGTCCATCGGGGCGGTATCCCTGCAGAAGGACGCCATCGCCGGGCTGGAGACTGCCTAGAATCCGCTCCACATCTTCCTGCGAGCCCACGGGACTATTGTTTAGCTTGACCAGAATAAAGCCCTTGGGTACGCCGGCCTGCGCAATCTTGCCGGTGCCCACGTCGGTAATCTTTACGCCGCTTCGCAGCCCATATTTGCCTTTATCTTCTTGCGTTAGGGTTTCAAAGCTCGCGCCCAACGTCTGGAGGGCTACCACATCTTCCTTCTTTAACACGTCGGTGTTGCCTTCGCGGTTTCGAAGTGTGACTTGGAAACTCTTGGATTTGCCTTCGCGCAAAATGGTGACATCCAGCTTGTCCCCTGGGCGACGGCTGCCGATGACTTCGAGCAACTCGCTGCTGCGCTTGATGGTTTTGCCTCCCGCACCTACGATCACATCGCCTTTTTCAATCCCAGCTTTTTTGGCGGCACCATTGTCGGTGACATCCGAGATGTACACCCCTTGATTGGCCTCGAGGCCCATCTCTTTGGCGAGTTCGGGCGTGACATCTGCAATATTGACCCCAAGGTAGGCCCGTTGCACCACCCCGAATCGAAGCATGTCGTCCACCACCTTGCGGGCGATGTTGGCAGGTACGGCAAAAGAATAACCTTCGTACGAACCCGAGCGGGTCGAAATCGCCGTATTAATACCAATCAGTTCGCCACTCGTGTTAATCAAAGCTCCACCACTGTTGCCTGGATTGACGGCGGCATCGGTCTGGATAAAGGCCTCAATGGCGGACTGGTTGTCAATGATGTTGATGCTCCGGCCCTTGGCGGAGATGATGCCAGCAGTGACGGTTGAAGTCAGGTTAAAGGGGTTGCCCACAGCCAAGACCCATTCACCCAGTTTGACCTCGTCGCTGTTGCCAAACGGCAAGGCGGGGAGCTTCTTGGCGTCGATTTTTAACACGGCCAAGTCGGTCGTGGGATCGGTGCCAATCACTTCTGCCGTGAATTCGCGGCCGTCATTCAATGAAACCTTGACTTCTTTGGCCTTGTCCACCACATGGTTGTTGGTGACGATGTAGCCATCTTCGGAAATGATCACCCCCGAACCCGAACCTTGCACGATGCGTGGAGTCATTTCGGGCATTTGGCGTTCGCCAAAACCGAAGAAAAAGTCGTGGAATGGGTTGAAAGGGCTCATCGTGTACCCTTGCTCTACCGAGGTTTTGACGTGGACCACCGAATGCACGGCTTGTTCCGCAGCCGCAGAAAAGTCTGTAGACGTTCCAATGCCCGCCACAGTGGTTCGAGCCCCTGTTTGGATCGCCTGGGAGGCAGGGGTCCACTCCGCAGAGTCATCCTGCGCGGCAAAGGCCCACGCTCCAGCAAAACCACCGGCTACACTTAGTCCTGTGAAGGCAACGGCAGTGAGAAGTGTTGTACGATTCATGGAAATGAGAATTAGTTCGGATTGCAAATTTCAAAAACTGTTCCACTTCCTACTTTTACAGGATGGCGGAGCAATTTGAAAAATACCACGGAACGGGGAATGATTTCATCCTCCTTCGCGGTCGCGGCCCCCGGCAGGTATGGTCTGCAGACCACGTGGCTCAAGCTTGTCACCGCCAGCTCGGAATTGGCGCAGATGGCCTGATGGTCCTCTGGGACAGCGCCGAGGCCGATTTCCACTTGGACTACTACAATGCGGATGGTGGCCTCGGGAGCTTGTGCGGCAATGGCTCACGGTGCGCCGTGGCCTATGCCTATGCACACGGACTTTTTGTCGGGTCGACCTGCCATTTTTTCGCGGCGGATGGTCTCCATACTGCCTTTCGGCATGAAAACGGCCTCGTAACCGTGGAATTTGCCCCTGCAGGAAGGCCCGTCCCGCAGTGGGAAGGCTTTTACTTGGATACGGGCTCCCCGCACCATATCGCCATGGTCGCGCAGGTGGCCGACATCCCTGTGCTCCAAGAGGGTCCGGCACTGCGCTATGGACCCTATGCCCACCAAGGTGGGGCGAACATCAATTGGATTTCCCCCACGGGTCCCGACGGGACCTGGGAAATTCGCACCTATGAACGCGGCGTTGAAAATGAAACTTTGAGCTGTGGGACTGGCGCGGTGGCTGCAGCCTTAACCCTTCACGCGCTGAAAGGATGCACTTCGCCGGTATCGCTGTATGCCCGCGGAGGCCGCCTCGACATTGCTTTTGAAGTCGCTGATCAGGCCTATACGGATATCCAATTGACCGGCCCGGCGACCCATGTTTACACCGGAACGTGGCCATGGTGACGTACCGATTGCGGGCGCTAGAACCGGGAGATTTGGGTGTTTTACTTTCTTGGGAGAACAACCCATCCCATTGGATTGCTGGGCAGCGAACGAGCCCGTTTTCCAAGGACACCCTAGAAAAATACATTGCGGCATCCGGTCGGGACTTTTGGGAGACGGGCCAAATGCGCTGGGTCCTCTGTGAAGCCTATGCGGACCGTCCCCTTGGCTTGATAGACGTTTTTGGGGCCAAACGGCTTCATTTGCGCGCCGAAGTGGGCATCCTTATCGCCCCCGAGATGCGTGGCCAAGGCCTGGCTCGAGCGGGGATGCGCCTTCTTCAAGCCTGGGCCCGCGACTACGCCATGCTTGAAACCTTGAGTGCTCAGGTGTATACGGACAATGCCCCGGCTTTGGCCACGTTTACCCAGGCAGGATTTACGCGCAGTGGAACCTGGCAGCGCTGGGTCAAAACACCGCAAGGATGGAAAGATGTGGCTTTATTTCAATGGAGCCCGGACCGATGAAGCGGCAGCGTCAGAAAAAACGATTTATCCGCGTTGTGTTCGTCGGCACGGTGGGATTTGTCCTTGCTCTGTTGGCCTACCGATTTACGGTGAATGCGCCGGTATTCCAAGGTGAAGACGACTATTCCTTGTATGTCAGGGATACGGGTAGCACGGTCGAGGAGGTATTCCAGCCTTTGATGGACCAGGCCTTGGTGCCGCATCCGCGCTGGTTCAAGGTGTTGCTTACCCTAAAAGGAAATCCCAAGGCGCGCAGAGGCCATTACATCCTTCATGGGGAGGTGGGCATGCTGCAAGCCATCCGAATGCTTCAATACGGCTTTGAAGACCCTATTTGGCTTCGAATGGGTGGCTACCTGACCCCTGCGCAAATCGCTGAAAGGTGGTCGGAACTTTTCGGATACCCCTTGGACAGTGCCACCAAGGCGCTTGAACAGGATCTCGGCTTTGAACATCTAGTTCCCAACTCCTACTGGGTGTATTGGTCGTACGATCCCCCTGCATTGGTCGAGCGATTGCAGCACGAATACCGCGTTTTTTGGACAGAAGAGCGGCTGTGGCAAGCTGCTCAGCTCAACCTGAGCCCAGAAGAAGTTGTCGTCTTAGCGAGCATCGTTCAGGCCGAGACCAAACAGCCCGACGAACTCGGGCGTGTGGCGGGTTTGTACTTAACCCGCCTTAAGATGGGCAAACGCTTGGAAGCCGATCCCACCGCCGTATACGCTTATAAGCAGCGCTATCCCCATTCGGGCATCATACGTCGTGTCACCGGGAAAATCACGAGTATAGACCATCCCTACAACACCTACCGACGTTCGGGCTTGCCCCCGGGAGCCTTGGCCACAGTGGAGCCAGACGTGCTGGATGCGGTCTTAGATGCCGCACCCAGTGGAGAAGTGTATATGTGCGCAGATCCCAAAAGACCGGGCTACCATGTCTTCGCGAGGAGTTACGCTGAACACCTACGGAACTCGGCGCGCTACCACGAGAGTCTTAATCGACGTGGGATTCGACGCTAACGTTTTTAAAGAAGAGCGTTCCGTCTACGGCATCGACTAGGATGACGGCGTCCCGTTGAATTTCCCCAGAGAGGAGTTGCTTCGAGAGTTCGTTAAGGACCCGGCGCTGAATGGTTCGCTTCAAGGGACGCGCCCCAAACGCGGGATCAAAGCCTTCGCGGGCCAGGGCCTGCAGAGCTTCCGGACTGAAATCAATCGTCACTTCCTGCTCCAGAAGTTGCCGCTTGACGCCTTCCAATTGCAGGTGGACGATGCCTTCGATGTGCCGGCTTTCGAGCGGGTGGAAGCCCAATATTTCATCAATTCGGTTCAAGAATTCAGGTCGCACACTGCGTTTTAAAAGCTCCATCACATCTTCCATTCCTTGGCCGTCCATTAAGAGGTCCGAACCCAAGTTGGACGTCATGATGACGATGCTATGTTGAAAGTGGGCTGTTCGGCCCTTGTTGTCGGTCAAACGGCCATCATCGAGCACTTGGAGGAGAATATTGAAGACCTCGGGATGGGCTTTTTCAATTTCATCCAGTAAAATGACGGCATACGGACGACGACGCACGGCTTCCGTCAGCTGACCGCCCTCATCGTAGCCGACATATCCTGGAGGAGCGCCAATGAGCCGGGAAACCGCATGGCGCTCTTGGTATTCACTCATGTCGATGCGTACCATGGCATTCTCGTCGTCAAAGAGAAAATCGGCCAGGGTGCGGGCGAGTTCCGTTTTTCCGACGCCCGTAGGGCCGAGGAAGAGGAAGGATCCAATCGGCCGCTTGGGGTCGCTAAGGCCTGCGCGCGAGCGACGCAAAGCGTCTGCCACGGCTGCGATGGCTTCGTCCTGTCCCACGACACGTTGATGCAATTCCTCCTCGAGGCGCAGCAACTTGGAGCGCTCACTTTGAAGCATTTTTTGAACTGGGATTCCTGTCCAACGGGATACCACTTCTGCAATATCTTCTGCGGTCACCTCTTCTTGCACCATGGATTGGCTATTGCGGAGGGTTTGGAGTTCTTCTCCGGCCATGGCCAACTCTCTTTCGAGCTCGGAAATTTTCCCGTATCGGATCTCGGCGACCTGGGCGTAATCGCCGGCGCGTTCGGCCTGCTCCGCGGCAAAGCGGAGTTGCTCAATGCCCTCTTTGGCCTTCTGGAGGCGGTCTACCGCTTCCTTTTCGGCATTCCATTGGGCACCCAGTTGGGCGCGTTGCTCAGTCAATTCGCTCAGTTGATGCTTGATAGAGGTCAGGCGTTGCTTGTCCTCTTCGCGCTTGATGGCCTCCTGTTCAATCTCCAGTTGGGCTATTTTCCGGTCCAAATCATCCAATTCCTCTGGCTTAGAGTTGATTTCTAAGCGCAATTTCGAGGCGGCCTCATCCATGAGGTCAATGGCCTTATCGGGAAGAAAGCGATCGGTGATGTACCGTTGACTCAGCAGGACGGATTGGACCACCGCCTCGTCCTTGATCCGAACCTTATGGTGGCTCTCATACTTCTCCTTGATGCCGCGTAGAATGCTGATAGATGCCTCGGTATCGGGCTCTTCCACCAAGACTTTCTGGAAGCGACGTTCCAGGGCTTTGTCTTTCTCAAAGTACTTCTGGAATTCAGAGAGGGTAGTGGCGCCCACGCATCGGAGCTCGCCACGAGCTAAGGCGGGCTTGAGAATGTTGGCTGCATCCATCGCGCCTTCACCTCCGCCGGCTCCCACGAGGGTGTGGATTTCGTCGATGAAGAGAATGATGTCTCCCTCGGCGCGTGTGACCTCTTGAATCACGGCCTTTAGGCGTTCTTCAAATTCTCCTTTGTACTTGGCCCCGGCAATGAGGGCTCCCATGTCCAGGGAAAAGATGCGTTTGTCTTTTAGGTTTTCCGGAATGTCCCCGCGAATGATGCGGTGGGCGAGGCCCTCGGCGATGGCGGTTTTTCCCACCCCTGGCTCGCCAACCAAAACAGGGTTGTTCTTGGTGCGGCGGCTGAGAATTTGGAGGATGCGCCGAATTTCTTCTTCTCGTCCAATCACCGGATCGAGCTTTCCTGTTTCGGCCCGGGCATTGAGGTCAATGGCGTATTTGCTCAGCGATTGGTAGCGGTTTTCAGCCGAGGCCGTCTGAGCTTTTTGTCCTTGTCGGAACTGATTCATGGCCTGACGGAAGGCGTCCTCTTTAAATCCTTGATCCTTCATGGCTTGAGCACAGGCATCTTTTCCGGAGCCCAGCCCCAAGAGCAGGTATTCCAAGGTTAAGTAATCGTCCCCATCTTTTTTGGCGAGGGCCCATCCCCGTTGAATGGCTTCTTGTGCGGCCCGACCCATGTAGGATTGGCCCCCATCGACCTTGGCAATCCGCTGAAGCTCCGCTTCGGCGATTGACTGGAGTCGACCGCTTTGCATGCCGAGTAACTTGAAGAGTTGATCGACCAGGATGGTGTCCGTGCGCAGCACACCGAGGAGGAGGTGCCAAGTCTCGATGGCTTGATGACCATACTCGGCGCCCAGTTGCTGGGCGGCGAGTAGGGCCTCTTGGGTTTTGATCGTCAGATTTTCCATACAGTAGTGTAAACTATGCGTAGGGGGCTTCAAAACTGGTGCCGGGGAGCGATCTGGGCCCATTTTCAGTCAAAATGACCGATGGGATGTGGGCTCCATGCCATTTTGTCCACCGTGGCTGTGGAAGCAAAAAAAAGCGCCGCGGCTGGGAGGCCGCGGCGCTGGGAGCAGGAGATTCTGCGTTTAGTGCTGTACGATGAACTTGCGGGTCAGGCTCTGACCGTTGACCGATACTTCCATCATGTAAAGGCCGGCAGCCCAGCTGCTCGCGTCGAGGTCAACGCGGTTGTAGCCCTCTTCGCCTTGGACGCTCGCGTCGCTCAAGATTTGGCCCAAGCTATTCGTAATCGTGTATTGCACGGTAACGGGCTTGTCCGAGTTAAACATAAAGGCACCTTGGCCATTCAATGGGTTCGGGGAGACGTGTCCAAGGAAGAATCCAGGAATCTCCACTTCCGGCACACCGATTCCGACAATGTCTGCCGGGGTTCCAAATGGAGCCTCTTCCAGGCAGAAGTCGTCAATCGCCCAGCCTTGGTTGTCGATGGTGTAATCTGAGCCAAAGCGGAACCGGAAGACCAATTTACCCGGATTTTCAACGGTGAACTTGATGGTCGAATTGGTGTAGCCATTGGTGTTTCCACTCCATCCTGGTCGGACGATGTCCAAACTGGTCACGTGAACGGTGTTATACCAAAGGCCGTTCGTCAGGGTATTGCCTAGCGTATACCAAGTGATACCGCCGTCATACGACCAATCAACGCTACCGCCATCGTGGTAGAGCTCGGAGATCATATTGTGGTTGAAGCTCATGGTGTACACCTTGCTCGTATCCAGGACAAAGAATGGCGTGTGCAAGGCAGATTGGCCTGTATGGCGGTAGTTGCTATCCAAACGCGTCATCCATGCCTTGCTACCACTTGCGGCAGTGTTTAGACCCGTCTGGTTCGGGGTGCCAAACTCCCAATCGTGGACGAGCAATTTATTGGTGGTATGCAAGGGCAACCAAGCAGGAACCGTGGCATCTTCAAAGTCATTGCAATAGTTGTTGGCGATGTCAATGGTCACCTCGTCCAAAGTGGTTACCGGCAAGCAGAAGACGTCGTCTGAAGTTAAATTGTCTTGCTTGTTGTTGGGGCGGGCCGTTTCCACACATATGTTGTAGGTGCCTGCGCCCTGGTTTACCCATACTTGGTTGAAGTCATACCACTGACGTTGCCCGCGGAGCAAAGGAGAAACGTTTCCATTCTTCTTGTTGACAAAGACCACGGTTTCATAGTTGCTCCAAGGTCCTCCATTCACTTGGAAGCGAACGAGGCAAGAATCCAATTTCTTCGCACCCGTATTTTCAATGCGCACGCGGATGTGTGACGTATCTCCAGGAATAACGATGTACTCACGGGTATCCACTTCGATGGGGGAAGCCGAGTTTTGCGGTGGTACGTAGACCTCGAAGTCATCAATCGCCCAGCCTTTTGCCGAAGATCCCGCTGCCGAAGCCATGCGGAAGCGCAGGTTGATGGGGTTCGGAGAGAAGTTCCAAACGTTCAGGGGAATAGAAGAGGTGATCCACTGTCCGCCCGTGCTTCCTGCCCAACCGGGAGAGTTCAAGGACTGGACAGAAGGACTTCCATAGCCTGAACCATACCAGTTGTAGCCCACCGAGACGGCAGCATTACCCAGGGTATTCCAGTTGCCATTCAAGAAGTACTCGACGACTCCTCCGTCGGTCGGAGTGAAGTCGAACTTGTGCTTAAAGCGGAGCTCGGCAGAGACCACGGTATCAAAGTTGGTCAGCGTGGGAATGCGAAGGATTTCAGTCTTTCCAGGCTGATAATTGTCCGTCAAGCCTGTCACCCAACAGTTGGTGCCTGAGGCTGCGCCGTTCCAACCACTTCCTTTTGCGGGGGTACCAAACTCCCACATTTGTAGGGTTCCAGGTCCACCTTGGGCAAAGAAACCGGTTTCGTCGCCGATACAGTTGTCGAAGCTAACCGGACCAAAGGAAATGGGGTAAGACGTTGCTCCCGAGGATGTTTTGGAGGCTGTGTCGTTGATAGCCATGCCATCGCCCGACAGGGTTGTCCAGGCCTTGACTTCAAAATCACCCACATAGTAGGTGGGAGGTGTGGAAATCGTGATGGTGCCTTCCGCGCCAGGGGCGAGGGTTCCTGCATAAGTCGTCGTGTACGTGCCCGTATTACTTGGGGTACAGAGGTCGTTGATTTGGTAGGTCACAGGAATGCCCGTTTTGGAGGCTGTTCCATAGTTGCGCACCTTCAGAATGACATTCTGCGGGTTGGCGAGGTTGACTGAATTCAACGGACTAGTCACGATGGATACACCCACGTCGTTGGCGGGCTGGTTGTAGATCATCAAGTCGTCGATGGCGATATCGGCCAAATCACCAGAGCCGGTTTTCCGGGCTAGAATTCGAATCTTCACGACGTCCCCTGCGTAAGCGGAGAGGTCGACCATTTTGAATTTCCAATCGTCTACTTCGCCTGATTGCTGAGCGCCCGAGATCGGTGCGCCAGTCACCGTCTGCCAGCTATTGCTGCCATTGGGAACGACTTGGACATTCAAGATGTTCACGTCGGCACCAAACATGTGGTACCAGAAGGTCAAGACTGGATTGGTCATAGCCGAAAGGTCGACACAACGCGTAGTGGCAAAGAGTGCCGCAGGACTGTTGTTTCCGTAGCTCGCTTCGGTGTAGAGATAGTTTCCGCTGCGGGTACGGTTCCAGCGTGGCCCCGTATTGAAGGTGGGCGTCAAGGCCGAACCCACTTGCCAAGCGTAGTCGGCCGTTTGCGGCGCAGGAAGCGTTTCCCAATCGGAGGTGTTGAACGTACCCGGGTTTCCGGAAGTACCGTTGCCTGCATTCCATCCCGGACCGTCAAAGGTTTGGATGTGGGGGAACTGTGTGATGGGGGCAATATGCTCAATAAAGAAGAAACCAAGGGTGTCGTTGCTCGTATTGGGGTCGCCAGGTGCCTCCGACCACACGTAGATGTGGTAGTTGGCGTAGGCGCTCAAGTTGGCTTTGGGCGTAAACGTGTAGGACGTGGTGTCACCCAAATTCAACGTGGTATAAATCGTGTCGCGCGAGACGACCGTGGTGTTGGTGTTGAGGTTCTTCACCGAGAATGCCACGGGAATGGTGTCGATAGGGAAGAAACCTTCGGAGCGCAAGTGAACCCGAACATCTTCGGTCGCTGTGTACTGACAGAATCCGTTTTGGGGCTTGTACATCGCCAGCATTTCAATATCAGCGGGGTCTGGCTCATAGACAGAAATATCGTCGATGGCCATGTCACCTAAGTCATTGGCCGCGGTGTTGTTCTTGTTGCCCAAGAAACGGATACGGATGATTTTGCCCAAGTAGGGATCCAGGTTGACCAAGGCTTTCGCCCAGGGATCAGTCTGGTTCGTTTGGGTTTGGCCCGGAATCAAAAGGGCGCCTACCACCCATGAAGGCGTGGTGGAACCTGTATCGATGTCCACGCGCATGTTGCCCATGTTTGCGCCGTATTTGTGGTACCAGAACTCCAGGACAGCATGGTTGAGGCCGGTGAGCTTGATACAGGGCGTGATGAGCATGGTGTTGTTGTTCGCGCTACCCTGGGAGGCCTCGGTATACAAGTATTTGCCTCCACCGGTGGTGTGATCACCCAAGGGCCCCGTGTTGAGCGTACCCGTTTGGCCAATACGCACCGACCAACCAAAACCAGTGGTCGTGGTGTTCGGCGAAACTTGCCAGTTCTTCCCTGATGGAGGGTTGCCTTGCGGCATCGTACCTCGGTGGGAAGTCCCCGTGGCCCCCGTTCCGCTTCCAGGAATCCAGTTGATGTCCGAGAAGGACTCAACCCAAGGGAAATTGGTCACTAAGTAGGGGAAACTGTTCGGTGTGGTGGTACCGCAGATGGCGGGAGGCGAGGGATCGATCCAGAACGTGTTGTTCATTGGGGTCGAACTCAAGGAGGGCACTCGAACCATATTGGGGCAAGCACAGTCAAAGATTTCAACATACCAGTCGACCGAGTCTCCAACAACCAAGTTGGTCAAGCTATAAAAATATTCAGCGGAATCTGGGCACGATGTGGAAATAGAAGGGGTCATTTCAACGGTGGTCCAAGACCCTCCGTTGAGGCGGTGGTGCAGCAGGACGGAATCCACACCAGATTCGAGGTCTCGGGCTTTCAGTCGGATCTCTTGCGTTGATTGATAGCGGGCCCCAATGGGTTCACGGCGGGGAATCAAATTGAAGGTATAGCTCGGTGGAATCAATTCACAGGGTGCCGCTTCCACTTTGACGTTGTCCACAAACCAACCGGCTGGGTTGGCCGTTCCATAGGGGGAACGATATTCCAGGATGAACTGAATTTTACAGTTTGAATACCCTTGTGCTGTGCCGCTGGGGCCAGTTCCAATGATGCTGGAAATGTCAAAAGTTTCCCCAACCCACCACGTGGCGGAAGGAGCGACGCCTGTTCCAGCCGTAGTCAAACCACCCCAGTAAGGCGAATTGTTGGGGTTGGCGTAGGAAAGTTCGTTGAAGTAGCCCGTGGTGGGGAATCCTCCCGAGGCACCTCGGTAATGGGTTCCGGTCAATCGGGTCCAGGTTGCGCCGTTGTCGTTGGAAACACGCACATAGGCTTGCTGGCCGAAGTGAACTTTACAAATTTGGTCAAACTGGAGGCGGACAAAGATGTTTCCCGTGGTTGAGAAGGCGTCGGTTTCAAAAATCACCGAGTCAAACGGTACGACTTTGGCGTGGTAACTGTGCGGCGCAGATACCGAAAAGGCGGAGGTGTCGTTCCAATATGGTATGGTCGTTCCTGCCGTAGTATGAAAGGTCGTTACGGAGTCAGGGCCAGAGGGGGGATCGAATTTCTCATGGAAAACAATCGTGATCGGGCTGGTCTGTGACATAGCTACCCAGGAGGATACCAGGGCAATGGCCGTGAAAAAGCGACGCAGGCGTTGTTTCATTGTAGTGGTGTTTGGGAAAGTCCGCATTCACCAAATATACACTTTTACACGCGTGTTTGGTCTAGCGTATTCTCAATCGCAGCAGGCTTTTACCTCCTAATTTCCCTTCCAATTCATCGCCGCGTGAAACGGGTCCAACCCCGGCAGGGGTGCCAGTAAAGAGCAAATCCCCCGTTTTTAGCGTGAAATACTGGCTTACATGGGCGATGAGTTGCTCCAAAGGAAAGATGAAATCCGCCGTGGTGCCGGCTTGAACTTCGATGCCATTTTTCTCCAAACTGATGGCAAAATGACCGGGTTCAATGGGTCCTGGAATCCAGGTTCCGAGCACGGCGGAACCGTCAAATCCTTTCGCCTTTTCCCAGGGAAGTCCCTGAGATTTGAGTTTTGCCTGCAGGTCGCGAGCCGTAAAATCGATGCCCACGGTCATGGCGTCGACGTAGGACCAAGCAAATTCGGGTTCAATGAACTTTCCAACTCGGCCGATGCGCACCACCCACTCAATCTCATGGTGAATATCCTGAGACCAAGAGGGAATCACAAAGGGCAAACGGGGTTGTAGGATGGCGGAATCGGGTTTGCAAAACACGACGGGTTCAGTGGGCACGGCATTGCCCAATTCGGTGGCGTGATCGCGGTAGTTTCGGCCAATACAGAGGATTTTCATCGCATTGCTAGGCGTATCGCCGTGAGGATTTTTTTCGTGTAGAGCGGGAAGTCGGCATTCTGAATCCAAGAATAGTAGCCCGGATCTTTTTCTAGGACGCTCACCACTGTTTGGTTCTTGTATTTGCCAAAAGAAAACTGCTCCAAACCGTCTTTGTTGAAGGTGATGAAGCCGGCAAAATCGGCCGCCTGGTGCATGTTGCTGAACTCGGCCAGCCCTTGAATGCTCTCAGGTAGATCGGGATACCGCTGCACTTGGGCCTTCAATACATCCCACGTAGCGCGTACATCGGCTTCCGCATTGTGGGCATTGATGAGTTCGGTTTGGCAGTAAAATTTGACCGCGGCAGACAGGGTTCGCTGTTCTTTTTTGTGGAAGATATTTTGGACATCGACGGCGTGCACTTTGCGCAAATCGAAGTCCACCTCTGCGCGAAGCATTTCCTCCGCTAAAAGGGGGATGTCAAAGCGGTTAGAGTTGTAGCCTGCGACATCGCAATCCCGCATGAATGCGGCAATTTCCGGCGCCAAGTCTCGAAAAGACGGACTGTTTTCCACCATCGCATCCGTGATGCCATGAATCGCGGTAGAACTGGGTGGAATGGGCATTCCGGGGTTGATTCGCCACACTTTGGTCGTTTCGGTTCCGTTGGGTTCGACCTTGATCACGCACATCTCGACGATGCGGTCGTGTACGACTTGGATGCCCGTGGTTTCGAGGTCAAAAATGCACAGCGGCCGATGGAGCACCATTAGATCTCGCGATTGAGATCCCACTGTTCGAGGTAGTCGGCCACACGGCGCACAAACATGCCGCCCAAAGCGCCGTCCACCACGCGGTGGTCGTAGGAATGGGAGAGGAACATTTTGTGTCGGATGGCAATGACATCCCCCGATGGGGTTTCTAGCACGGCGGGGATTTTTCGGATAGCACCCAAGGCCAAAATGGCCACCTGGGGTTGATTGATGATGGGAGTGCCCATGACGTTGCCAAATGTGCCCACGTTGGTGACCGTGTAGGTGCCGCCTTGGATATCGTCCGGAGCCAGTTGGTTTGTGCGTGCTTTGTCTGCTAGCTCATTCACGGCTTTGGCCAAGCCGGATAGGCTGAAGCGGTCCGCATTCTTAATGACTGGTACAATGAGGTTGCCTGAAGGAAGAGCCGTAGCCATGCCCAAATTGATGGGCTTGTGCTTCACAATGGTCTTGCCGTCAATGCTCACATTGATGTTCGGGAAATCTTTGATGGCCTTGACCACCGCTTCCATGAAGATGGGGGTGAAGGTCAGTTTGTCGTTTTCGCGCTTTTCGTAGCCGCCTTTGACCTTGTTGCGCCAGAGCACGATGTTGGTGACGTCCGCTTCCACGAAGGAAGTGACGTGGGGGGAGACGTGCTTGCTCATCACCATGTGATCGGAGATGAGGCTTCGCATGCGGTCCATTTCGACCAATTCGTCGCCAGGGAAAATCGTGGGTTTGGGCGCCGTGAAGCCATGGCCCGAAGAGGCTGGTGCTTTGGCCGAAGCCGATGGAGCCGGTGCCGCCGAGGTAGGCGTTACGGCGATCGTCTCCGCAGCAGGGGCTTTGGCGCGTTGGGCGATGTAGGCGAGTAAATCGCTTTTGGTCACCCGGCCTTCGTGGCCAGAACCGGAGATGGAAAGGAGTTCGGCTTCGCTCACCCCTTCGGCCTCTGCAATGCTGCGCACCAAGGGGGAGAAGAAGCGGCCTTCACTTTCACGTGGAATGGCGCCTGTTGAGGCCTTGACGGCTTCTGCGGAGATAGAAATGGCGGAAGCAGCAGTCTCAGCCGTGGGATTTTCAGGAGCCTGGGGAATGGGCGTTGCCGCAGGGGCTTCCGCCTCCACCGCTGCGGGAGCAGAGGGGGCATCGCCTTCGGTTTGAATGTGGGCAATGACCTGACCAACTTGAATGACGTCATTCTCCTGAAAGAGGCATTTGACCAAAACTCCGGCCACAGGAGAAGGAATGTCGCTGTCCACCTTGTCGGTGGCGATGGTCAAGACGGATTCGTCCAGGGCAATGCTTTCGCCCTCCTTCTTCAGCCATTGCGTGATGGTGGCCTCGGCTACAGATTCGCCCATTTTGGGCATCGTCAATTCAAACATAGATTCTCAGGTTGTGCGGCAAATTTACATCAAAAGCTCCCGCTGAGTAGGGCATAAACGTCTAATTCGGGCCGCCAATTTTCCGCATAGCGCAGGTCGGCATCGTGCGCAATGTCCACGGTGAAGGTCCCTGGTCCATGTTGAAAGACACTCGGGCGCAAGGGGGGCAGGTCCGGTCCGGGGACCAAGTAGCCCACCCAGGTCATTCGGCCACTTAGTACAGCGGGGACATGTGAGAGCATCCGGCGACCTCGCTTTGTCCAGAGCAGCAAGGCCACGCCGAAGAGGGCGAGCAGTCCGATGCTGACGTCCAAGGCGCGTTTCTGACGCCGAAGAGGGGATTGCGAAAGGGCGAGCTTTCCCGAATCCGAGGCGGAAGCGTGGGTGTCGCTGCCCAAGGTCCAACTGGGGTAGGCCATTCGGAACCGGACCCCATCGGGTAGGAGGGCAGCAATGGAGATCATGGCGTCAATCATGCCTTGGAAGGAATGCTCCTCGGGGTGAAAAAACAGGGTTTTGGGCCGGAGGTGCAGCACCCGCAAGGCCAGGCTATCCATAGGCCATTTACCGGACCCCACATGGGCTTCGGCCTGCCCATAGCCGCGGTAAAACAATCCGCTTCGGCCCCGTGCGTTCAGGGAGGCACGGACGGCGAAAAAGCCAACCAAGTGCCCCAAGGAAAATAAGGCCACCAAGGCCCGCGAGAACCGCCAATCCATGGGTAAAAACGCATAACTGGCCAGCATAACCCCCGAAGTGATCAAAAAAGCAGTCACGACGCGGCGTAGCGAGGCGAACTTGCTGAAGGCTCCCAAAAAAGCCATGCTGACCGTCCAGAAGACGGCAAAAAGCGGCAAAAAGACGAGGCGGAAGCGCTCCGGATAGGCTCCGCCTTCCACATAGCGGTGGTTGCGCTCCCAATACGTACTGAGCCCGTCGCTGAGGACATATCCGATGAAAAGGGTCAACAGAAAAGGCAGCACCGTACGGCCCCATGAACGCGTCAGCGTCGCCAAGCCCTTGGCGTAGATGCCCAGGGAGATCAGTGCGCGGTAGGCGAGGGCCTGGCCTTGAAAATGCTTCGTGGCAAAGATGGCCATCGCCTCGTGAAAGGTCTTGATGTAGTGCCAGCTTTGGTGTTTCGTGCTTTCGCCCTTGTAATGCAAAATGGGGCGGTCGGCCAGATAGTAATTGCGGTAGCCTGCCAGGAGAACCCGGTAGGAAAGGTCGATGTCCTCGCCATACATGAAGAAGGTTTCGTCAAAGCCACCAATTTCTTGAAGAACCGCGCCGCGCATGAGCATCCAGGCGCCGCAGTGCACGTCCACATAGCCCGATTCCTCGGGGGCCAAGTGGCCCGCGTAGTAGGCGCCAAATCGAGGGTGCTTGGGAAAGAGTTTGGCTAGGCCTACGATGCGGTAGAGGGCTACCGCAGGGGTAGGGAGGCCACGCTTGGATTCGGGCAAAAAGTGTCCAGAGCCGTCGATCATTCGACAGCCCATGGAGCCAATCTCCGGCTGCGCACGCATGACTTCGATGGCGCGGCGGAAGTTGTCCTCCGAAACCACCGTATCAGGGTTCAGATAGAGCACAAATTCGCCCTTCGCTTGGGCGGCCGCGAGATTGTTGGCGCGCCCGAATCCCAAATTTTTGGGGCTGGCAATGCAGGTCACCCAAGGAAAATGCTTTTCAATATGCGCCACACTTCCGTCCGACGAGGCATTGTCCACGACGATGACCTCCACCTGCAATCCTTGCGAGGCGCGCTGAACACTCCGCAGGCACTGGTCGATGTACGCCTTGACATTGTAGTTGACGACGATGACGCTCAAATCCATGCTCATCGCTGCAAAGTGGTTTCAAAGGGAACGCGCTGTTGGAAGGAACGGCTCAAGGTCACCTCATCGGCATATTCGAGGGCATCGCCGACGGGTAGGCCTCGGGCGATGGCAGTAAGGCGTATGGGGAGGTCCCCCAGTTTGCGGTAGATGTAAAAGGCGGTGGTGTCCCCCTCCATGGTCGCACTCAGTGCGAGAATCACTTCCTCAATGCCTTCGTGTTCCACTCGCCGCACCAGCTCATCAACCGTCAAATCACTTGGTCCCATGCCATCCATGGGCGAAATCAGGCCGCCCAATACATGGTAGCGGCCTTTGTGGGTGGAGGTGTTCTCCAGGGCCAAAACATCCCGGATGTCTTCGACCACGCACAGGGACCGGCGGTCACGGCGGTCGTCCGCGCAAATATGGCACAGGGCTTCGTCCGCAATGGCGTGGCAATCTCGGCAGAATTGAGTGTTTTTGGCCAACTGCTCCATGCCTTCCGCCAGGTCAAGGATGCGCTCTGGGCCTTGTTTGAGCAGATGCAGTGCGAGACGAAGGGCCGATCGTCGGCCAATGCCAGGTAACCGACTCAGTTCATGGACGGCGCGTTCCAGTGATTTGGAGGGAAGTTCCATTTGCGTAAAAGTACGCCAACTTTGAATCGACATTTGGAACCTTACCTTTCGCTCATGGATCCTTGGCATATTCTCCTTCTCATGGCAGCCTATTTTGGGCTGCTCGTTTTTATTGCGCGACGCTTCACGGGCCGTGCGGACAACGAAACCTTTTTTACGGGCAACCGCCGGTCTCCTTGGTATGTGGTGAGCTTCGGGATGATCGGGGCTTCCCTAAGTGGCGTCACGTTCATTTCCGTTCCGGGATGGGTGGAAAGCAATGGATTTGCCTACCTCCAGATGGTCTTGGGCTATGTCGTGGGCTATGGGGTGATTGCCTATGTTTTGCTTCCCCTTTATTACCGAGAAAATACCACCACGATTTATGGTTTTCTGCGATCGCGCTACGGGCGGTCGGCCTACGCGACAGGAGCATGGTTTTTTATCTTATCCCGCTGGGTAGGGGCCTCCTTCCGATTGTATCTCGTGGCAGCGGTGCTGCAAGGGCTTGTTTTTGACCCACTTGGTTTGCCCTTTTGGCTGACCGTAGTCCTCACCCTGGCCCTGATTTGGCTCTATACTTATCGAGGGGGCATTCGCTCCGTCATTTTTACGGACACCCTGCAAACCGTGGCGATGCTGGGCGCCCTGGTCCTGTCCATCTACTTTATTCGGGCGGCGCTCACTCCCGAGGATTTGGCGACATGGGGCGCCTCGGTGGATAGCCGAATTTTCTTCTTTGATGTGGCCGATGGGCGCAACTTTTGGAAGCAATTTCTTGGGGGCATATTCATCACACTGGCAATGACAGGTTTGGACCAAGACATGATGCAAAAGAATTTAACCTGCCGAACGCTCGGCGAGTCCCAGCGCAACATGATGACACTAGCCGTCGTGTTGGTGGCGGTAAATTTCTTGTTTCTAACCTTGGGCAAAGACCTGAGTATTTATGCTTTGGCGCACGGAATGGATGCCCACGGCGATGCTCTTTTTCCGGAGGTCGCGGTCTCCAGCGCTCTACCGAGCGTGGTGGGCATTCTGTTCATTCTTGGACTGATTGCCGCGGCCTATTCCTCCGCAGATTCCGCCTTGACCGCCTTGACCACCTCCTTTTGCGTGGATATCCTCGGCGTGGAAGCCAAATCCGAAACCGAAGGCCTGCGCATCCGTCGTGTGGTGCACGTGGGTATGACCCTCGCCGTAGCGGCCCTCATTATTTGCGCCGAACCATTTGTCGATGCGAGCATCATCAAAAATATTTTCACCGCCGCGGGCTATACCTATGGCCCCTTGTTGGGCCTTTTCGCCTTTGGTTTGGTCAGCACCAAGCGGTTAACTAGCACGTGGTACATTCCGGTCGCCGCGGTGTTGAGTCCAGTGTTAACTTACGGTTTGAGCCTCTGGGTTCCGTTTCAGTTTGGCTACACCTTTGGGTTTGAGCTCATCCTAGTCAATGGTGCCCTCATGACAGGATTCTTGGCCTTGGCACCGAAAGCCCGAGTAAGCTAGGGGCTGGGAAGCTAGAGGGCTAGAAAGCTAGAGAGCTAGTTAGGTGGCTCGCGCTTCGCGTTTTGGCGACATGGCTTAAACGTTTCATCTCTTTTACCCTTGTACGGGTTGGTGGATCTTCGCCGCGCGCCAGGACGTGTCATGGCTTTGCCGCGCCGTCAAGCATGATGCCAAAAAAAGCCGCAGCGAGAGCTGCGGCTTTTTTCCTTTACTGCTTCACGAAGGGCAGGACCTTGGATTGTCCGCCGGACCAGATTCGGACCAGGTAGCGGCCCGCACTGTAGGATTGGACGTCGAGGCGTTGTTCGACCGGCATGGGTCCACGGTAGACTACGCGGCCAAGGGCATCCAGCACTTCGACTCGGTCAGCTTTCGCGCCATTGGGGCTGCTGAGCTTCACATAGTTCTGGGCAGGGTTGGGAGAGAGGGCCCAGGTCGGGGCGTTGCGTTCCTCCAGGCTGACCCCCGAAATGGTAAGGCTAGTGCTTGTAGTATCCCATCCGCAGTTGTTGTAGGCGGCAAAGGTCACCGCATAGACGCCACCGGCGGCAGGGAAGGCGTGGGTGGGATTTTGGACCGTGGAGGTTGTTCCATCGCCAAAATTCCAGTACCACTGCGAGGGACTGCCCTGGGAAATGTCGACAAAGACGCGCTCTTGAGGCGTGCTGCCTGCATTCGCACCAAAGACGGCAACCACCGGATTCCCTACGGAGAAAGAGATGGTATCGTAGCCCGTTCCACCGGCATTGGTGAGGCCCAGTATGGCGGTCTTTGAACCCGCGGTGAAGTACGAAACGGCATGGGGGCCGGGACCTGTAGCCGTGGCCGGAGTGGCTCCTAATCCAAAATTCCAAGTAGCCAAAGCGTTGCCTGGGTTGATGGCTTGGAAGATCACGGTGTCGTTCTTACAGGTACTTGCGCTCGCGGAACTGTAAAGGGTCGCCGTCGGTGGTGTGGCGCCAAAGTCAAAGACTTGGACGTTGTCGATATACAGGTTGTTGCCGTAGCCGTTGATGGAGGCGAAACGGAACTTGATACTCGGTCCGGCCAGGGCGGTGTCTAAAAAGATGGTATCCCGACGCCATACCCCACTATTGTTGGGGGTGAAGGACGTGGTCAAGTTGCCTGTGGTGGCCAAATTGCTGCCACTCTTGGCATAGCCCGTGGGCCCCCAATTGCTTCCACACGATGTCGACACATCCACGCGGAGCCCATCGGTGTAGGTGGCGCTATACTGCGTATAGGCCACTTCAAAGACGAGGGCTGGAATCGTGGCGCCGGTCAAATCAATGCCCGGAGTGATGAGGTAGTCCTCCTGCAAGGGGGCGTTGTAGGCAAAGTTGTCCACGTAGGCCGTTTGGGTGGCATTGTTGTTCGAGCCAATGACCACGCGAGGCTCCCAGGTGGTGGAGGCATCGGGGTTGCCAATTTCCCAGTCTGCGGGGAGCCAGTTGGTGAAGTCTTCGCTGAAAGGTAACGGAGCTCCGCCATTCACCACAATGGTGCTGGATGCCGTGGCCGTATCGGAACCGAAGGTGTTGGTGGCAATCAATTGGACCGTGAACGTTCCAAAGCTGGTGAAGACCACTTCGGGGTTCTGGCTGTTGGCGGTGGTTCCATTGACAAAGCTGAATCCGGTCGAGGGACTGACGCTCCAAGCCCACTGATTGGGGCTGCTCGCACTTTGATCAAAGAATTGTACCACTTGGTTCAAACAGGGGGCGGCATTGCTGACCCCTGCGGCAGCCACGGGTGCAGAGTTGACCTCTACAATGGAGAGGTCGTCTATCGCCATGTCCGATGCGATGCCGGAGCCCGTGATGCCTCGGAAACGAACGACGATGACTTGGCCCACATAGGGTGTGAGTGAAGCGGTTTTTTCGAACCAGGCATTGCCTTGATTCCCAACAATGGGCTGGATGACATCCAAGAACCACTGGCCTTGGCTGAGAACGTCCACATGCAACTCGCCCATGTTGTTCCCGAACATATGGGCCCAAAACTTTAATTCGGGCAAGCTGGCACTGGTAAGATCAATACAAGGGGTCGTTACCATGGCCATCAGATCCGTGCAGCTCGATGCCTCGAGATAGAGGTACTTGTCACCCGAACCACCTCCGGAGGTGTGCCCTCCAGTGGGACCCGTGCCGGCTGAAGGCGTACTGGTCGCGTTCGTGCGCCAATCGTGGTCATCTTCTATGCCGGTGGGTGCGTTGTGCATGTCGCCACCGAGAGCACAAACCGTTCCGCCGCAGTTCGTTACGGTGCCGCAATTGGTGAAGCTGTCAAAATTTTGGACATAGGGCAAGAGGTAAGTCGAATCGGATTGAACGATTTGGAAGGCGCTGAAGAGGGTGTCGTTGTACGGATTTTGATCCCCGGACAATTCGGTCCAGACCTTCACGCCGTAGCTGCCTAGTCCACTGACGCTCAGCGTTGCACTGAAGCTGAAAGGCATAGACTGGGTCGCGGGAATGGTGGCAACAAGGGTATCGCGTTGCACGGGACCACTGCCTAATTGATAGGCCAACGGAACACTGAACAACGTGTCCGAACCGCCATTGGTCAACGTCACATTAACCGGGAGGGCGGATGTGTTTTGGCAGTTGGGAATTTGACCGGCGGGGCTCAAAACAGCCGCCAAGACGGCATCGTTGTTCATGGGGCATCCCGCTAAACCAGGAGTTTTTTCTTCTGCGAAAGCGCGCTTGCCGGCACGTTGACCCGAAGTAATGGCCGAAACGGTCCACCACTGGGTTTGGAAGGGGTTGATGTTTTGGTAGACATACCAGGGGGTTGTCACCGTGTCAATGGGGTCCATGTATTCGGCTCCCAAGAGGTAAACGACATAGCCGCTGGCGCCAGGAACCATGTTCCAGCTGACGCGGAAAGAATCGGGGCAGGCCCAGTCCATGTTGAGGTTCGTCGGCACGCCGACAAAGCCCAGGCGAAAATCGACGCTATCCGTCTGCGTTCCGCGGCTAATGCGCAGCATCAGGCTGTCGCTTGCGCCCGCAGGCACCGAAAACGTGGCCTGACGCGCATTGGCGGCGGCTGTTGCAAAGGAGGTCCAAGCGCCTCCGTTGTTGCTGTATTCGAGGGCAAAAGTTCCCGTTCCGTCCGGGGCATCCCAGCGTACCGGAATAGTTGTGCCCGCGGGAAGGATTTCTCCGCCTACCGGATAGGTCAACTCGACATCCTGCTCTACAAAGGACCAGGTTACCCAATAGGTTTGCGGACCGGA
>Ga0181556_1001062_pt1 | contig 28558 bp, 29 predicted proteins | sample 011ome_14_FD_148651 | JGI IMG/M metagenome (GOLD analysis project Ga0181556, IMG submission 148651) | Coastal salt marsh microbial communities from the Groves Creek Marsh, Skidaway Island, Georgia - 011505AT metaG (spades assembly) | ecosystem: Environmental > Aquatic > Marine > Intertidal zone...
TCAGCAGCCCCAAGATAACCAAAAATGCAGGCACGAACGTCCATTTAGTTTGATCCACCAAGCGATACCCGGCCATCACCAATGCACCGGCCGCGCCGATGGCGCCCGCTTGATTCACCGTTGCAATGCCTGAAATGATCGAACCCAGCACCAAGAAGATTAGGGTAAGCGGGGGAACCAAAGTAATGAACACTTGCCCCCAGAAGGCTCGGTCAAACTGTCCATCATAAGGCACGGATGGAGCCGCTGACGGCTTTAAAAACGCGTAGCTTAAGATATAAAGCATATAGAGCGCCACCAAAACCAGGCCCGGGATAAAGGCGCCTAAAAACATTTCACCTGCGCTGGTTGAGGTCACGTCAAAGACGCTTGGCATTTGAAGATTTCCGGTCGATTCCTTGAATAAGGATTTGCGCAGGCTGCCCGCTTGATCCGCGGCAGAAGCCAATTGGTCTGCCAGAATAATCAGTACGATTGATGGCGGGATGATCTGCCCCAATGTGCCTGAGGCAGCGATAGTACCGGTTGCCAAGGACGGAGAATATTTGTTACGCAGCATTGCAGGAAGAGAAATAAGTCCCATCGCAACCACGGTTGCGCCCACAATCCCGGTGGTGGCGGCCAATAAGGCGCCCACAAAGACAACCGAAATGCCCAATCCGCCCCGCACGGGGCCAAACAATCGTGCCATCGTTACTAAAAGATCTTCTGCGATCTTTGAACGTTGAAGCATGATGCCCATGAAGATGAATAAAGGGATCGCAATGAGCGTATCGCGTTCCACTTCCCAATAGACGCCGCGCAGATTTAAAACCCCGGCTGAGATCCATTCAGAAGGCCCGCCAGAGTGGAAATAGCTACTGACATCGCCTTCAAACGCGTAGCCACTGATTGCAGCGATAACGATTGTGATTATCGCAGAGCCCGGCAGTGCGAAGGCTACGGGGTAGCCTGAACCCAATGCTGTGGCCATTATGAGGATCAAAATTAAAAGAAAAAACAGTTCCATGATGACCTCAATGACCGGTTGGATTTATTTCGCGTTTGCCAGGTTCGCCGCAAACATCTGCCCAAGCTTCCAGCATGTAGCTGACAAATTGGATATACATCGTAATTGCAAACACGCCCAGGAAGGCAGCCATTTGATATTTGATGAACAATCCGATGGATGCGGCTTGGCTGACTTCAAAATTCAAAATGGGCATGTTGATTAAAGCTTGTTTTCCATCAAGGCCAACCAGTAAGATCGCCCAACAAGTCGAAAGGCCTAGCAAGATTGTACCGATGAAATTAGAATACCCCTTCGTTTGATCACGAAGTCCGGCATAGACAATATCAACGCGCACGTGGCCCTCGTCATATAATGTGTAGGCAGAGGCAAATAGAAACAGCGCGGCATACCAGTAGCGTACCAGATCCCCCATGAACGCTTGCTCGTATGAGAAAACGAACCGCGACACCACGATTGCCAACTCAGCAATCACTATCAACAGAGCTAACCATAAAAAGCCAGCAGTCCGCGTGATCGCTCCCAGAATGAAGCCAAAGACCAATAACGGAATATGAATTTTGAGGCCAACAAAAAAGGGTTTATTTAAATCTTTTGCGGCTCCTTCCCAAAGCAAGCTTTCGGCCAGACCTTCCACGCGCAGAAAGGCCACGGTCACATCAGCCATACCAACCAGAAACACACCCCAAAATAGTGATCTCACCAGATAAAGATTTAATCGGTGAATGCGATCCGCATCTGTGCGGAGCGCAGTGCTCGGCGTCCCTCTTGCAAATAAAAAAGCTACAAAAATTGGAATTATATAAGTCAAAAACGGCAGAGGGTTATCAACGCGTAGCTGCGTGTCGATTTCAAAGGAGATATTCAAAACGTTATTAGTTAATAACGCCAACAACATCGCCAGCAGGGCCCAAGAAACCGCTCTGATGGCCACCGCGCTTTTTGCCTGCGGTCGAACGGTGTGTCCAGTATCCGGCGCTGTCATTTAATCACCTGTGTTTTCATGAGATAAATAAAAAGAGTGCGTGTATTCAAACACGCACTCTTGTTGATCGAGTTAACCGATATCGAATACGCGGTTACGCTGGTTCATAGCTGTAAGTTCAAACTGAGCTATCATGCCACCGATTTCGCGCATGCCCTTTTGGTAAGCATCGTCGACTTCGGTTGCCAAAGCTGAGTGATCGCGCGTCTCTTCGAATACTTCCTTTGCGCCTTCGCCCATTGCATCCCAAACATCATCGTTAAAGTTACGTACTTCAACGCCTTGCTCTTCAACAAGCTTAACCAAGTACTCACCATTTCGAGCCATGGTTTCATCGTGCGCCCTAGCATGCTCTTCAGCTGCAGCGGCTTGAATAACGTTTTGTTCGAAATCAGAAAGGCTACTCCACCAAGATGCGTTCATACCGAGAGCGATACAACTTCCAATTTCGTGCATTCCTCCAGTATAATAGTATTTCGTCGCTTCGTAGAATTTTAGGAAATAGTCATTCCAAGGACCTACCCACTCAGTTGCGTCGATTGCGCCGGATACCAGGTTTTCATAGATTTGGCCGCCGGGCAATGAAACGGTTGAAGCGCCAAGTTTTGACAAAACGGTTCCGCCAAGGCCGGGAATACGCATTTTCAGGCCTTTAAAATCATCGCCGCTTTCGATTTCTTTGTTAAACCATCCACCTGCTTGGGTTCCGGTGGATCCTACTGGAAGAGCTTTGAGGCCATACTCGCCTGACACTTTATCCCAAAGCTCTTGACCGCCACCATAGCGGATCCAAGCCGTCCATTCCTGTGTAGTCATTCCGAACGGTACACAAGTAAAGTATGCAAACGCTGGGTGTGTGCCAATCCAATAGTAGTCAGCCGCGATGTAAGCTTGACTATTTCCGGACGCAACTTCGTTAAATGAGTCAAAAGCTCCGACACGCTCACCGGCAGCAAAGTATTCAACATTCAATGCACCGTCAGAAATCTCACCGACGCGGCGCGCGAAACGCTGAGCCGATGTTCCGAGGCCTGGGAAGTCACGCCCCCAAGTTGCGACAACGGTCATGGTCTTGCCATGACCACCGGCAACGGCGGGTGCCGCCAAAGCAGCGCCAGTAGCGCCAATTGCAGCGCCTTTTAAAAACTTACGACGTTCCATACAGTTTCTCCTCACTGTTTAATTTTTTACAGGGCAGTCCTCCGAGCCCCAATATTGGTCAAGTTATCTAACCAGTTTGCGGATCGCAACTAATTTGTCCCTTGCACGTAGTGTAATTAGCCGTTTCTCAGGACAAGGCAAGGTTTTTCACGCCTGTTAGCCCGCCTGCAAAGGCCATTGCCATTTTTAGGATCATTTGGGATTTGCCGAAGTAATTGCAGCGTCAGGAGCAAAATTTCGCTAAAGTGATTCCAGCTTGTTCCAATGACCTGCGCACAGATTTGGCAATTTCGAGAGCGTTTTGCGTATCCCCATGCAGACAAATTGTATCAATTTGGGCTTTTATATGCTGCCCCGAGCGCGTGATGATGCTGCCGTTTACCACCATTTGGGTGATCCTATCAGCCGCCAGCGCTGGATCATGGATCACCGCACCCTCGATCGAGCGATCCACCAGCGTAGCATCGTCATTATAGGCCCGATCGGCAAAAATTTCGCCAACATATCGACAGGGCAAGCTTTGCGCGACCTTTTCCTGAGCACTCGCCGCCAGCACCATTAAAATGGTCTCCGGCGCAACTGAAAGCGCCGCTTCATAGGCGTCATAAGCCAGCTCTGCATGTTCCGATGCCATATTTGACAGCGCGCCATGCAGTTTAATATGGCGAATTTCAGCGCCAACGCTGCGCGCCATCGCCTGCGCCGCCCCGATCTGATAACGTATTTGATTTTGTAACGTGGTTTTGGATAGGTGAAGCCGCCGCCGTCCAAACCCTTGCAGATCGTCAAAGCCCGGATGCGCGCCGATACCGACCCCGCAATCCTGCGCCTGTTGCATCGTTTGCTGCATCACATCTGGATCCCCTGCGTGAAAGCCGCAAGCAACATTGGCCGAGGTGATCACCTGCAAAAGAGCGCCGTCATTGCCCATTTTCCAGGGGCCGAAGCTTTCCCCCATATCTGCATTCAAATCAATATTTTTCATTGGTTTGTATCTCCTGCATCGAAGGCCGACACTACGCCTCCGATCAATTGAAACGACAAGAGGTTTTTCATTTTATACGGATCTTGCAACAATGGATGCAAGCGGTCAGATAATTGAGATACGCGTTCAGTATACTGATTTTGATATTCAAGCGCTTGTTCAATCGATAGAAATTTAAACGTAATCGTTGCATCCAAGCTGGCTTGCGCGATTTTTGGTAGATCACTTGGAAGCACCGTTCCAATCCGTGGATAACCGCCGGTGCTTTGGCATTCAGGCATCAAGACGAAGGGGCGTCCATCGCCGGTCATTTGAATATCCCCCGGCACGATGATTTCAGAAAGTATTTTGAGTTGATTGCTGATTTGAAACGGCGCGCCTTCAAAGTCTAATTTTATGCCCATGCGGTTGGCCCGAATGTCGCGCGTAAAAATTGTATTTTCGAAGCGCGCGCGTTCAGCCAAGCTGAAAAGATCGGTTTGAACCGAGGCGACGATATGAACGCAGCCTCCTTGGAAGCGATCTTCTACATCCAGTTTTTGGCTAATAAAGGGGTTCTCGTCCGGGCCGATCGGCAGAGTGCCACCTGCAACCAACGCCTCGCCGATGCCAATCGCATGATGCGCGGCGCGGGCCTTCAAAAAAACTTCTGTGTCAAAACCGCCTCCCACCGACAAATAGGCATATGTGCCCGCTTGCACCCCCCCTAAGCGCAAAATTGCCCCATCTGGCAGGTGATGCGCGGCGTTCCAAGCCAAGGGCGTGCCGTCAAGCTCTGCCTTCATCGGGGCACCGGTTAATGCAATTTTCATATCACCTTGAGCTTGGAAGACGCCGCCAAACCCAGCCATCTCTAGCGCCCCATCGCCGCTGACTTGCCCAAGAAGTACGGCGCCTTCCTCTAAAGCCAAACAATCTGCTGCGCCCGATTTCGAAAGCCCTTGGGCCAAATACCCCGGGCGGCCAAAGTCTTGAATGCTTGCATGAGCACCACAGGAGAGGATCTTTAACCTGGCCATCACAACGCACGAATCACTGCACCGCCATCACCGCTGTGATCTTGGCTTTTAAGATTAAAGAGCTGTTCTGCCGATACGGATTGAAATTGCAATTCATCCCCCGGGCGCAGCGCAAAGGGATTATCGGGCTGTTGGGGGCGAAAGCATTGAAAAGCGGTTTGCCCAATATGGCGCCAGCCAGTTGGGTTATCGGCGGCAAAAATGATCACTTGTCGGATCGCCACGACCAATGCGCCGCCGGGGACTTTGGGGTTCACATGCTCCATGCGCGGAATATCCCAAGCCGGTGGCAACTCGCCGGCATAAGGTTGGCCCGGGGCGTATCCTATCGCCATTACCCGCAGCGGCGCAGCGGTCAAGCTTTGGATCGCTGTGGCTGTGTCCATCCCGGCCAGCTCTGCTGCTTGCGACAATTGTGGCCCGTTTCCAGTATCAAAAGCGCAGGGAATCACAAATAAACGGCGCCCTTGGGGCAGCGCGGCATGATACCAATCATGCTGCCCAAGCAACTCTGCGAGCTGCGCGCGCATCTGGGAATGGGTCAGAGCAGCCGTGTCAAATCGCAAAAAGCTTGACGCCAAGGTGCTGCTGGTTTCTTCGATGCCGTGCCAAGCCTGCTGGTCAATCGCGGCTTTAAAGGCCAAGGCAGCGCGATTTGAGGCTTCGTTCAAGCCGCCGCTGAACTGGACCAGAAAGCCGTTTAAGCCCACAGGAACGATCCGCGGATATTTTAGGCCTTGTTGCGCGTCGTCCTGGCTTTTTTCGCCGGTTTCAAGCGTTGCGTCAGCGGGCATGGTCATGGCCCTCAAAGCTTTGCCGTTGCATCTGCCTACACGCCACGCTGCGGCTCGCGGGCTTCGAGCGCGAATTGCGCAACAGCTTCAGCCAGCACATCCAACGTGTCGATCATCGCCGCGCTTGGATCATGACTGGTTTGAATCATTGAAAATTCAGAGCAGGCCACGAGCTGAAGATTGGCACCGCGTCGGGTCAATTCTGTTGAGGCTTCCAAAAGCAGGCTGCGGGCCTCGGCTGTGTCGCCAGAGGTTTTGATTTTCCGGATCGCCTGCACCATTTTTGCATCATCTTCCGGCCAAATTATAATGCGCTCACTGGCCTGAAAATACCTTTCGAAAAGCTGGGTTTTGCGCAGTGCGGGTGAAGCGAGAATGCCAATAACATCGCCAGATTTGCTTTTTGCAAGCGCGGTTTGAACCGATAATTTCACCATATTAAAAAACGGTAGGGCGGTTTTTCTTTGAATAGCCTCTGCAAAAAGATGTGCTGTGTTACACGGCATTGCCAGCGCCTCTGCGCCCCATTTGTCGAGGCGCTGGGCCATATCCCCCAGCACTGGACCGGGATCCCGCGCACCGATCGTTTGATCCAAAACATAGGCCAAGCGTGAGGGCACTTGGGGGTTCATATCGATCAGCAAAGGGATATGATCTTGATCATCCTGCGCGCGCACCGCGTTGAGCAAGCGCTGTTGAAAAAGAATGGTCGCTTCGGGCCCCATACCCCCTAAAACGCCGATTTTTTTCATAGGTTAGATCCTTTATATTTAGCCGACTTTGCAGCTTGAGACGGCGCTGCTCTTGGCCTGTTAAGGCGCAGTTAAATCAATTCTGAATGGATATGCCAAGGCCTGATTGCCGCTTATTTTGAAATGGATCGTCGGCGGTTTCCCGCTGTTTTTTGGCGCAAGAACAGCCTGGCGGCTTGATTGCAGGTGAAGTCTGGCTATTTGACGGGGGATTGAGGTCACAGGAGATGGCGCCAATGACAAAATTTACTTTTTTGATTTACCTTCAGTTCGCCAGTTTGCTGGCGGTGGCCTTGGCAGCGGCGCTGACGCTGGATCCGCCAACGGCGAAATGGTCACTCATAGGGCCGCTTTAACAGCATGCCGGCTGAATATCTTGGCCAGGGCGGCCCTTTGATTGGAAATTACTGGCAGATATGCTAGGCAGCATTTTGTGTTCAAAAGCGCGCGGTGTCGATGTTATCAGGATTAAAAGTGATCGAGTTCGAAGGCCTTGGGCCAGCGCCTTTTGCGGGTATGATGCTGGCAGATTTGGGTGCCGATGTGATCGTTATTCATCGCGAAACCGCAGATAAAAGCCCTGCTCACGCCCGCCATAATCTGCTGGATCGCGGCAAACGCTCGATCCTTTTGAATTTGAAGAACGCGGATGAAAAACAGCTTGCGCACCGTTTGGTCTGCCAAGCTGATGGGCTGATCGAAGGCTTTCGACCCGGGGTGATGGAGCGTTTGGGCTTGGGGCCAGAGGATGTGATGCACGTCAATCCGCGATTGGTTTACGGACGGGTTACAGGCTGGGGACAAACCGGTCCTTTGGCGCAGGCAGCGGGCCATGATTTAAATTATTTGGCGCGTAGTGGCGGGCTTTGGTATGCCTCAAATGCCGGTGAAACGCCGTTTCCGCCGCCCACCTTATTGGGTGATGTTGGCGGCGGTGCGCTATATCTGGTGATTGGGATTCTGGCGGCTTTGCTGACCCAAAGAGCCACCGGGAAAGGCGCTGTGATTGATGCGGCTATGGTGGATGGGACATCGCATATGCTGTCGCTTTTGATGTCTCTTCAAGGGCCGGGCGGGCTGGTCAAAGAACGCGGCAAAAGCCTGTTGGACGGGCCACATTTTAGCCGGACTTATGCCTGTCGCGGCGGCGGCTATATTTCCGTGCAATGTTTGGAGCCGCAATTTTATGCCGCATTTTTAAGGAAATTGGGCCTGCAAGAAGATGCCGACTTTTGCAAACAATTCGAGCCCGCGCTATGGCCCGAGCTCACCGCCCGTTTGGCGGGATTATTCGCGCAGAAACCGGCCTCGCATTGGGATGATTTATTTGCGCAAACCGATGCCTGCGTTGCGAAAATAAATGCACCGCAAGAGGCGCAAAACGATCCGCATATTCAAGCACGCCAGATATGGAGCTGGGCGCAAGGCTTGCTGCAGGCAGCACCGGCACCGCGATTTTCGACATGGGCCCCCGAAGCACTAGGCGAAATACGCGCCAAAGATGCAGATCGAGGTCAGATCTTGGCCGAATTAAACGAAGGAATTTCTGATGCTCGCCCAGTTTGAGACGCTGAACGCGCTGTTACAGACCCGCTATTCTTGCCGCGCATTTTTAGACAGGCCGGTCGCGCATTCTGATATTGAAAAAATTGTTGAGGCGGCTCAACGGGTCCCGTCTTGGTGTAACGCGCAGCCGTGGCAGCTTATTCTTTGCGAAGGCGCGCAAACCAAGATGTTGGCCGCTGCCTTGACGGAGGCGGCCAACGAGGGGTTACAAGCGCCAGAGATTCCCTTTCCCGAAAGCTATAGCGGCAAATACAAACATCGCCGCTCAACCTGTGGCTGGCAATTATACGAGGCTGTGGGGGTTGCAAAAGGTGATCGCGCCGCATCGCGTGAGCAAATGCTAGAAAACTATCGCTTCTTTAATGCGCCGCAGGTGGCGATCCTGACTATTCCCAAAGAATTGGGCGCGTATGCCGCGCTGGATGCAGGCGCTTTCATCACCGCCTTTACGCTTGCCGCCCAAGCCTTGGGAATAGCCACGATAGCGCAGGCGGCGATTGCCGGAATGGCGCCTATTCTGCGCGAAAAGCTGCAGATTGAAGCGGATCGTGCTATCCTATGCGCTGTGTCTTTCGGCTATGAAGATAAACACCATCCGGCAAATGCGTTTCGGACCAAACGGGCGGGCGTGCAGGAGGTTATGCGGTGGCATAAGCCCGATTAAGCGGCTCTTGGCGGCGCGACCCAAGCCCGAGGCCGAGCAGCGGCTTGGGTCGCTTTGGGGCAATAGCAGCTAGGCTTTTGCCGCGATTATAATCACCTCAACAAGGTGCTTGGGGGTCGCAAGAGCAGATTCGCCCGTGGCCCGGGCAGGGGCGTGGCCCTCAGGCACCCACGCATCCCAGACCGCGTTCATATCCGCGAAATCATCCATAGAAGCCATCCAGATCGTGGCGCTTAAAATGCGCGTTTTATCCGAGCCCGTCTGCTCTAGTAAACTATCAACTTTATCAAGAACTTCTTGGGTTTGTTCGGTGACTGATGTACCCGGAGTTCCGACCTGGCCTGCCAAATAAATGGTGCTGCCATGTACCACCGCTTGGCTCATACGTTGCCCTGTTGCAATTCGTGTTATGTCTGACATGTCTTTTCCTTTAGCGCGAGTATGGGGTTTCGATACGGGGCAGTATTTGCAATAATACGCGCAGAGGAAAGCACCGATTTGCCTTTGAATGAATTATTACGCAGCGCGCGCACAGGGACATGCAGATCGCGCGGCGCTTTGGGAATAAGCGGCCGTTTAATTTCTGCGGATCTGCGCAGCGCCTGCTTTGGGCTGGGCAAAAGAGCAAGGCTGGGTGTTACGACAGGCGGGTTTGGCGTTTGTTTCGGCGCAGCGCCAGAATAAACCCAGAAAAATGGAAAGTTAATCGATGCGACTATGCGAAGAAAATATTGTCCTTACCGGCAAAGCTGCCGCGCTGGAACTTTTGTCAATGGCCCATCACGAAGATCTGGTTGAGGCGGTTCAAGACGGTGATTTGCATAAATTATGGTACACGAACATTCCCTCTGCTTACGAGATGCGCGCAGAGATCAGCCGGCGCTTAGAGTTGCACCGGCAGGGCTCAATGTACCCTTTTGTGGTCAAACACCTTGCGACGCAGCGCTGCGTTGGTATGACAACCTATATGAATATTGAACCATCGCAGCGTAGGTTGGAAATTGGATCAACTTGGTTGCGAAAATCTATCCAGCGCAGCGCAGTGAATACCGAATGTAAATGGCTGCTCCTGGAATATGCGTTTGAGCAATTGAATTGCATTTGCGTGGAATTTCGAACCCATGCGATGAATTTACAAAGCCGGCGGGCGATTGAGCGCCTCGGCGCCAAGCAGGATGGGATTTTGCGCAACAATATGATTATGGCCAATGGCAGCTATCGAGACAGCGCCGTATATTCAATCATTGCAAGCGAATGGCCCAGCGTGAAGGCTAATTTAACCTGGCAATTGCAGCAATACGCGTAATGACTGCCTTTGTTGCAAGGCCGATTTCGCCCAACGATATTGCCATTTGGACGCGCGCGGATCGTCTGGCCGCGCAGGCAAAACCGTTGATCTAACTGCGGGCTCTGCATAAAATTTTAAAAAGCGACATGCGCGCCCAATGGTGGCTGTGGGTCTGTTTTAATAGAAACATAAGGCGTTTTGGCTCAGCGAGCGGATAGGTGATTGAAAGTTTCTTTGGGGTCGCAGCCGGAAGGGGCCGCTGGCTTTTGCGTTCATGCTGTCAGCAGATGCTTGCAGGCAGAGGCCTGCGGCGCTAAACCCCTCAGGGAAAGAATATGGAGAGGTCGATGGCGATCGATACTGCAACAGCCGCAAAAGTGGCAAAATTGGCCAGATTAAAAGTGGATGAAGCGGCTTTGCCCGCTTTGGCTGAGGAATTTAATGCGATTTTGGGATTCATCGAGCAATTGAATGCGGTGGATGTCAGCGGGGTTGAGCCAATGACCTCGGTCACTCCGCAGCGGTTGAAACGACGCGCGGATGAGGTGAATGATGGTGATCAGCAAATGCAGGTCTTGGCCAATTCGCCAGATGCGCGCGAAGGGTTTTTTGCGGTTCCAAAGGTGGTTGAATAATGAGTGATATGAACGCATGGAGTTTGGCGCAGGCCCGCGATGCGCTGCGCGCGAAACAGGTCACCTCGGTTGAGCTGACCGAAGCCTGCCTAAGCGCGATTGAGGGCGCTGATGCGCTGGGCGCGTTTGTTCATAAAACGCCCGAGCTGGCGTTGGATTTGGCGCGGGCAGCAGATAAACATCTGGCCTCTGGAGATGCGCCGGATATGTGCGGTTTACCGATCGGGATCAAAGATTTATTCTGTACCAAAGGCGTACCCAGTCAAGCGGCAAGTCGAATTCTAGAAGGGTTTAAGCCCGAATATGAAAGCACGGTTAGCCAGAAATTGCGCGATAGCGGTGCCGTTATGCTGGGCAAGCTCAACATGGATGAGTTCGCGATGGGCAGTTCAAACGAAACCTCGATCTATGGCGACGTAGTCAATCCCTGGAAACTGGGTGAGCAGGCGCTGACCCCCGGTGGGTCTTCTGGCGGTTCCGCCGCGGCCGTGGCAGCAGATCTTTGTTTGGCGGCCACCGGAACCGATACCGGAGGCTCGATCCGCCAACCTGCTGCATTTACCGGCACTGTCGGGATCAAACCTACCTATGGGCGCTGTTCGCGCTGGGGTATCGTGTCCTTTGCCAGCTCGCTTGATCAAGCAGGCCCAATGACAAAAACGGTGCGGGATGCGGCGATTATGCTCGAGGCAATGTCTGGCCATGATCCCAAAGACAGCACCAGCGCTGATCTGGCCGTGCCGAATTTCGAAGGGATGTTGAGCGGTGATATTCGGGGCAAAAAAATCGGCATCCCGCGCGAATATCGGATGGATGGCATGCCGGATGAGATTGAGGCTTTATGGCAACAAGGCCAAGATATGTTGAAATCTGCGGGGGCAGAAATAATCGATATCAGCTTGCCGCATACGCAATATGCGCTGCCGAGCTATTACGTGATTGCCCCAGCCGAAGCGTCGTCAAACTTGGCGCGCTATGATGGTGTTCGCTTTGGGCACCGGGCTGCTTTGGCGGCGGGCGATGGCATTACAGAGATGTATGAAAAAACCCGCGCGGAAGGGTTTGGCCCGGAAGTGCAGCGCCGGATCATGGTGGGAACCTATGTGTTATCCGCAGGGTTTTATGATGCGTATTACAACCGTGCCCGCAAAGTGCGCGCGTTGATTAAAAAAGATTTTGACGATGTTTTTGCAACGGGTATTGACAGTATTTTAACCCCTACCACGCCCTCTGCGGCGTTTGCGCTTGGCGGTATGGCGGATGCGGATCCTTTGGAAATGTATCTTAATGATGTGTTTACGGTCACCGTGAACTTGGCCGGTTTGCCGGGAATTTCTGTTCCTGCCGGATTGGACAAACAGGGCTTGCCGCTGGGGCTACAGCTGATTGGTCGCCCTTGGGAGGAAGCAGATTTGCTAAATTCCGCCTACGCTCTGGAACAGGCCTCTGGGTTTGTTCATAAACCGCAGAAATGGTGGGCCTCATGACGCAGGATCGCCCCTAATGTCGAACTCCCTTTTGATCAGAGCTTTAACCGCCGGTGGCGCCTTGGCGCTTCTTGGCGCCTGCGAGCCAGTTGAGATTGGGCAAAACCCGACCCCAAACGCGGCCTCGGTGTTGCCGCTGCCTTCTCCGATGTCTGTTGAACAACAAAGCTTGGCGCCCGCCGCAGCCGTCGAGGTCGATGATCCAACAGGTGCGGTTGCGTCGGTTGATACGACCTCGTTGTCGGATGAAAATGATTTTGAGGCGGTCGCCGCCCGTCAATCGATCGAAAGCGATGCCAAGCGCTTGGCCGAAAGCCGTGCGAAATATGTTGTGATTGAGCCCACTGATTTGCCTGTGCGCCCAGGCACAAACGAGATCAGTATCATCGAATACGCTTTGCGCACGACCAACCCGGTTGGGGTGCAAATCTATCGCCGCTCCGGCCTTTACAATGAAGAGCTATATCTGCGGAGCTGTAACTTTTATGCCTCTCCCAGCGAAGCCCAGCAGGTGTTTTTAAAGCGCAGCGGTCCGAAAATGGATTGGATGGGTCTTGATCCAGATGGCGATGGGTTTGCCTGCTCTTGGGATCCGACGCCGTTTCGCTTGGCCGGATCGTCGGGATGATTGGCGCCCCTTTTGCGGATGTCAGGGCCTCACCAAATTTTGGCCCGCGTCGCGCAGGAGGCTCGATTGATCTTTTGCTGTTGCATTATACGGCGATGCAAAGCGCCGAGGCTGCGCTGCAGCGCTTATGCGATCCCATTCATGAAGTTTCGGCGCATTATCTTATCACATTGGATGGCCGGGTTCTCCAGCTGGTGTGCGAAAGCCAGCGCGCTTGGCATGCCGGGCGCAGTTTCTGGGCCGGTGAAACGGATATCAACAGCCGGTCAATTGGTATTGAGCTTGATAATCGCGGCGATCATCCGTTTTCCAATAAACAAATGCGCGCGCTGATTGCGCTTTGTGGCGATATTATTGGCCGGCACAATATTCCGGCGCATCGGGTTCTGGGGCATTCCGACGTTGCCATTGGCCGAAAAGCCGATCCTGGTGCACGGTTTGATTGGCGCAGATTGGCGTTAAGCGGGGTTGGTGTTTGGCCGGATCTTAAAACCTGGCATTTGAATGCGATTGTCGAGATGGATCCGGTGATGGGTGAAGATGCGCTGCGCGCCCGGGCACAGTTTGTGAAACAGGCTGCAGATTATGGATACGATCCAAACGTTGGTTTGGAGCAAATCTTATCATCGCTCCGGCAGCATTTCGCGCCCCATCGCCGGGGCCCTTTAAGCCGGTTTGATTGTACGCTGGTGGCCGCTTTGAATACGCTTTGCAATTGACCTTGCCGCTTTTCGCGCCTACTGCAGCTTTGCGCGGAGAACTGGATGATCGCGGCCCTTCGGGGTCGAGGAAAGTCCGGACTCCACAAAGAAATGGTGCCGGGTAACGCCCGGGCGGGGCAACCCGACGGATAGCGCAACAGAAAGCAAACCGCCTACGCTGGTCGCAGGTAAGGGTGAAAGGGTGGGGTAAGAGCCCACCGGAGGCCTGGTAACAGGTCTTGCATGGCAAGCCCCACCAGGAGCAATGCCAAATAGGAACCTCAGGTGGGTTGATCGTTTTTTCGATATCACCACCGGGCATCTTTGGCCTATAGGGTTCGGGTTGGCAGCTAGAGGCGCAGGGGCAACCTTGGGCCAAGAGGAATGATCATCCAAGAGGGCAACCTCTGGACAGAATCCGGCTTATAGGTTCTCCGCGCGTTTGTTTTGATCCGGACGAGCTGCAGAAAATATGCCAGGTCACGGTTGACAGCAGCCGCAGCATCGCTAAAAGGCACATTCTACAGAGTTATACGGGTGTTTGATCCCCCGCTTCAGGAGACGTTTCATGGCCAAGCCAACCACTATTAAAATCCGCCTGAATTCTACCGCAGGCACTGGCCATTTTTATGTGACCAAGAAAAACGCCCGCACAATGACGGAGAAGATGGTCGTTCGTAAATACGATCCTGTTGTGCGTAAGCATGTTGAATATAAAGAAGGTAAGATCAAATAAGCAGGTCTTGTCCTTTTAAGTCATAAAAAAACCACTCAGTATTTTGAGTGGTTTTTTTATTGCGGTTGATAGCTTCAGCCGTCGCTTCATTCAGATCGCATAAAAAAGGCCGCGAAGCGAACCGCGGCCTTTTGGTATTGACAGAGGCGCTTGCCTATTCCTGGTTGCCCATGAACATCAGCAAGAATTGGAACATGTTCAGAAAATCCAGATAAAGATTTAGCGCGCCGTGAATCGCTGACTTGTCCAACCATTCCTGATCTCCATGATGGGCATGCGCCAAATAAGTGTTCTTGATATTCTGCGTGTCATAGGCGGTTAGGCCAGCAAAGATCAAAACGCCCAGAATCGAAATCGCAAACATTATTGCGGGCGATCCGAGGAACAGATTGACGATCATCGCTACAAAAATGCCGATCACGCCCATGATCAGGAAAGAGCCCCAGCCTGAAATGTCTTTCTTTGTGGTGTAACCCCAAAGCGACAAACCTGCAAAAGCGATCGCGGTGACTAAAAAGGTCTGAACAATCGAGAAGGTTGTGTAGAACACAAAGATTGAACTCAGCGAGATGCCAATCAACGTTGCGAAGAGAAAGAAGAACAATTGCGCACCGCTGGCCGAAGCGCGTTGCATGATGGCGCCAAAGCCAAAAATCATTCCCAAAGGTGCCAGCATCACAATCCAGCGCAGAGCCGATGTGTAGATGGCAACGCCGAAAGACGTAAGCAACGTGCCATTGGCCATCTGGCCGGCAGCCAAGGCCGGATCAGACGTGGTTGCCAAGCCGGCAATGGCCCATGCGGCCAATGCTGTAATCAGCATACCAACGGACATTGTACCATATACTTTGTTCATATGCGTGCGCAGGCCCTCGTCGATTTCGCCGACGCGACCCGCTGCGGTGCTGCGCATTGTTTCAAATTCTGCCATAATTAACCTCCAGTGCCGAATAAGCAGGATGGGATCTCCATTCTGCAAAAAACATTAAAGGGTATATTGGGGAGAATGAGCCAATTTTCAAGGCTTAGCGTAAGATCAATTCCTGAATTGTTAAAAATAGTGCGAAGTGAGTCTTTTTGAACACCGTTTAAAGGCCTTACGCATTTTTTAAGGTCTCTTTTCGGACCGTCCAAGGTGGCGAGCGGTTGACGGTATGAACCATCTATAGGGTGTTGCGGGCAATAGACCGGTCAACCGGTCTCTGCAGTTCATCAAAAGCGCGTTGAGGCCATGGCTTATGGGAATTTCAGCGCGCCTATGTGGTTTCTGTAAAATCGAACAAACCCGTCCTTTGCATTGAAAATGCAAGGTTTCTTAGGAAGATCTGCACTAAGCAGACGGCTTGCCCTAGCTGTGCTTGACAAGTGGCAGGGGTGCTTTGACGTTGCGATCACCGCTTTGAAAACCAGTTTTAAGCGCTGCGAATACTCTCCTTTAAAGAGAGTGAATCAAAAACTTTATTCGCTTAAGTAACAAAAAGTGCTTGAATTTTGCTGCTGTTCTGCTAATCTCTCGATCATGAATTAAGGGTTTGGCCAGGGTATTTCGGTCTAAACCGCCATGATTGTTATAAAAAGGAATATTCAATGGCACATCCTGTTGACGAACATGTTGGAAAGCGACTCCGGCAGCGTAGATGGCTGGTGGGGATGACGCAGCAGCAATTGGCAGAGCATGTCGGGATTAAATTTCAACAAATTCAAAAATATGAAACCGGTGCGAACCGTGTAAGCGCATCGCGCCTATGGGATATCGCAAGCACTTTAGACGTTTCGATTAATTTTTTCTTCGATGGGTTGCAGGCAGAAAAAGGCGTTAAAATTCAGTCTGACGCGATTCCGTCAGATCTTATGGGCGATAAAGAAGCGTTGGATTTGGTGCGCTCTTACTATGCGATACCGGAAAACCAACGGCGTAGATTGTTTGACCTTGCCCGGGTGCTCAGCGACGTCGCTTGATTTTCGCGTGATCATGCTCTAGCGCCTTTGGGCGAAAGGGTTTGATTATGGAAAAAGCGTATGTAAGCAGGGAGACCCTCTCTGCGACGGATAAAGAAGATCTAAAACGCGTGGCGGTTGCCTTGGCCGACGCGGCCAGAGAGGCGATTTTGCCGCTATTCCGGTCAACAAACTTGGCGCTTGAAAATAAAGCTGATCAGGGCTTTGATCCTGTGACCCATGCGGATAAAGCCGCTGAACGCGCGATGCGCGCCATCCTTGAAGAGCAACGCCCAGAGGATGGCATTTTGGGTGAAGAATACGGAGAAATTTCTGGAAGCTCAGGGTTAACGTGGGTGCTCGATCCGATCGATGGCACCCGCTCTTTCATGAGCGGAACCCCAACCTGGGGCGTTTTGATTGCCTTGCGCGATGCGGCGGGCCCGTTTTTTGGACTCATTGACCAACCTTATATCGGCGAGCGGTTTATCGGTGGTTTGGGGCTGAACACGATGGCCGGCCCTTTGGGGGCGGCGGCTTTGCAAACGCGCTCTACGCGCGCTTTGCAGGAGGCGGTGTTGTTTTCGACTTTTCCTGAAATTGGCAGCCGCGCCGAGCATGCGAGCTTTCAGGCGGTGGCCAAAGAGGTTAAATTGGTGCGCTATGGTTTAGATTGTTATGCCTATGCGTTGCTGGCGGCGGGGCAGATCGATTTGGTGATCGAGGCCGGATTGAGCGCCTATGATGTGCAAGCGCCGATCGCAGTGATCGAAGCCGCGGGAGGGGTGGTTTGCAATTGGCAGGGGCGTCCCGCGCATGACGGAGGGCAAATTATTGCTGCGGCAACCCCCGAGCTGATGGCCGCGGCTTTGTCCTTGTTACAAAAAGCGTGAATTAAAGACGGGCGTATGAGCGATATTCTGATTAAAAATGCCGATTACATTCTCACCATGGATGAGGCGCGGCGCGAATTGCAAGGCGCTGATATTCATATACATGATGGCCAAATCATCGCAGTAGAAACTGATTATATGCCGCCTGTTTCTTGCGATGTTGTGCAGGCTAAAGGCTGCGTGGTGACGCCGGGTTTGGTGAACACGCATCATCACCTCTATCAAAGCTTAACCCGCGCGGTGCCTGGCGCTCAAAATGCGTTGCTGTTTGGCTGGTTGCAGACGCTCTACCCGATTTGGGCCCGTTTTGGGCCTGAAGAAATGCGCGTTTCAGCGATGGTGGGGTTGGCCGAATTGGCGTTGTCTGGCTGCAGCTTAAGCGCCGATCATTTGTATTTATACCCCAACGGTGTGCGGCTGGAAGATACGATCGAGGCGGCGCAGGAAATTGGCTTGCGCTTTTTTCCAACCCGCGGCGCGATGAGCATCGGAGAAAGCGATGGCGGCTTGCCGCCTGATGCTTTGGTTGAAAAGGAAGCGCGGATTTTGGAAGATTGCATCCGCGTGGTGGATGCGTTCCATGACCCCTCTCCCGCATCCATGCTTAGGGTGGGCATTGCGCCCTGTTCTCCGTTTTCAGTGAGTCGTGATTTAATGCGCGACGCGGCGCTTTTGGCGCGCGATAAGGGGGTATTTTTACACACGCATTTGGCAGAAAATGATGAAGATATCGCGTATTCGCTTGAAAAATTTGGATGTCGCCCTGGGCAATATGCTGAAGATTTGGGGTGGACAGGTGCGGATGTGTGGCACGCGCATTGTGTGAAATTGGATTCCAAAGAAATTTCCTTATTTGCCAAAAGCCAAACCGGTGTCGCGCATTGCCCTTGTTCGAATTGTCGCCTTGGCTCGGGGATCGCCCCGCTTCGCCAGATGCGCGATGCGCGGGTGCCTGTGGGATTGGGTGTCGACGGGTCTGCCAGCAATGATTTGGGCAATTTGATGGATGAGGCGCGCCAAGCGATGTTGCTGCAACGGGTGTCGCAAGGGGCCGATGCGATGAGTGCGCGCGAGGCGTTGGAAATTGCAACCCGCGGGGGCGCAGATGTGCTGGGGCGGCCCGAATGCGGGCGTTTGGCGGTTGGAAAGCGTGCGGATATTGCGATTTGGGATGTTTCTGGCGTTGAAAGTGCGGGCAGCTGGGATCCTGCGGCGTTGGTTCTTTCCGGGCCGAATAAAGTGCGCGATTTAATGGTGGAAGGGCGTTTTGTTGTGCGCGATGGCCAGCTGTGCAGCACCGATCTAGAGGCTTTGATCGGGCATCAAAACCGTCTGGTTCAAAAGCTTGTCAACGCATAACGGGTTGAGAGACGCCTCTGCGGCGCGCCTATCCGGTTTTGCTGTGCCATTCTGCGCCTTTGACCCACACCGAATGGATGGCGCGATCATCGCCCATCATGATGGTAGGAAACAGGCTTGACCAGTGATCATTAGCGTGCCTTTGCCGCTGCGCGATTGCCGGGGTTGAAGCTAAATCTAAAACCACCAGATCCGCATATTTTCCGGGCGTTAAGCTGCCGATTTCATGGTCAAGATGCAGGCTGCGCGCAGAACCCATTGTGGCCAACCACAGCAATTGCGCCGGGTGCAAAGGATGACCGTTTAGTTGCCCGATCTCATAAGCCGCGGCCATAGTGCGCAGCATGGAAAAGCTGGATCCACCCCCCGTATCGGTTGCCAGAGCGATGCGTTGCCCGGCATGTGCCAGGCCGTTCATATCAAAAAGGCCCGAGCCGATGAAACTGTTTGAGGTCGGGCAATGAACCAAAGCCGCGCCAACCTCTTTCAGGCGCGCTTTTTCACGCGGCTCCAAATGTATCGCATGCCCATAAAGGCCGCGTTGGCCCAGCAAACCGAATGTCTCGTAGGTATCCAGATAATCGCGCGCATTGGGGAAGAGATCTTTCACCCATGCGATTTCATCGATTTGTTCGCTGAGATGGGTTTGCATCAGGCAAGCGGGAAATTCCTGCCATAACGCCCCCAATGCGGTCAGCTGCTCGGGGGTTGAGGTGGGTGAAAATCGCGGCGTGATGGCATAGCGCGCCCGGCCTTGCCCATGCCATGTTTGCAGCAAAGCTTTGCTTTGATCATAGGCGCTTTGCGCCGTGTCGCGCAGGCCCTCGGGTGCATTGCGATCCATACAGGTTTTGCCCGCTACGATGGCCATGCCGCGCGCGGCCGCACTGGCAAACAGCGCCTCTACGCTATTTGGATGAATGGTGCAAAAACTGGCCAGGCTGGTCGTGCCCTGCGCGAGCGCCAGATCCAGATACGTCTCTGCGCTGCGATGGGCATACGCCGCATCGCCAAATCGCATTTCTTCTGGAAACGTATACTGGTTGAGCCAATCGATCAGGCGGTTTCCCCAGCTGGCAATGATTGCGGTCTGCGGATAGTGAACATGCGCGTCGATAAAGCCCGCCATGATCAGTTTATCGCCATAATCGATGACCTGCGCTTGTGGGTAGTGTCGGCGCAAATCTGCAGCTGGGCCTTGGGCAAGGATCCTTCCCGCTTCAATGAGCACGCCGCCGGCGCTGTCAAAAGCGCTGGCTGCTGCGATCTCTGTTACAAAGGGATCGGCTTTAAAACTGAGCGTTTGGCCTGTTAGCAACAGCTGAGGTGAGGATGCGATCACGTAAGATCCTTTTGATTGAAACCCATCCCCAGCTGTATAATTTGCATATCAGGGCCGGTAAACCGCGTTATTGCATTGCTCTTTTGTTTTATTCTCCGCTATCACGAGCATAGTTTATGGGGGCTTATGATGCAAAACCATACCATCCTATCTGATCAAGACCTGGCGCAGCCCGATCGCAGTTATGAGCTGAATCCAAGCGATGTTGCGGGTATTTTAGAATCTGTAGATCGTAAAGATCGTGATCAGCTGGTTGCCCAGATGGAGCCTTTGCACGCGGCGGATATCGCGGATTTGCTCGAACAAATCGATGCTCACGATCGGGCGCGATTGATCCGTCTTTATGAGCGTGAATTTGATGGTGAAATCCTGTCTGAGCTGAATGAGGCCATTCGCGAAGACGTGATCAATCTTCTGAAACCCGAGGTTTTGGCCGATGCGGTGCGCGATCTAGAAAGCGACGATGTTGTCGATCTGCTGGAAGATTTGGAAACGCCGCAGCAAGAAGCCATTCTGGACGCTTTGGATGATATAGATCGTTTGGCTGTCGAACAATCGCTGGCCTATCCAGAGTTTTCCGCTGGTCGCTTAATGCAGCGCGAAGTGGTTGCAGCGCCCGATTATTGGACGGTTGGCGATGCGATTGAATTCATGCGCAAAGCCGAGGAGTTGCCAGAACAGTTTTATCATGTGATTCTTGTGGATCCAAAATTCCATCCGGTGGGCAATGTCACGCTAGGGCGCATCATGTCATCAAAGCGCAGCACCGCATTGGCCAGCCTGAAGGAAGAGATGTTTCGCGTAATCCCGGCAGATCAAGACGAAGCAGAGGTTGCCTATGCGTTCAATCAATATCACCTGATTTCTGCGCCTGTTGTGGATCATGAACAGCGCCTTGTCGGCATGATAACGATTGATGATGCGATGATGGTGCTTGACCGTGAACATGAGGAAGACATTTTGCGCCTCGCCGGGGTTGGAGAAAGCAGCCTCAGCGATACGGTTTTGGAAACGGCCAAGCAGCGCTTGCCTTGGCTGGGGGTGAACCTGTTTACCGCTATTTTAGCCTCTTTAGTGATCGCACAATTCGAAGCAGCACTTGCGCAATTGGTGGCTTTGGCGATTTTAATGCCCATAGTGGCCTCGATGGGCGGCAATGCGGGCACGCAAAGCCTGACGGTTGCGGTGCGGGCGATTGCGACCAAAGATTTGACCCGCTCAAATCTGGTTCGGGTGGTACGACGAGAGGTTCTTGTGGGGCTTTTAAATGGGGTGGTTTTCGCCTTGGTAATGGGCGCGGTCGGGGTGATATGGTTCGGATCCCCCGTGCTTGGATACGTGATCGCGCTGGCGATGGTGATCAATTTGGTTGTGGCGGGTTTGGCCGGTACTGGCATTCCGGTTCTGCTGGCACGTTTTGGCATTGATCCTGCGTTGGCCTCTGGGGCTTTTGTGACCACGGTCACCGATATTGTGGGATTTCTGGCATTTTTGGGTTTGGCAGGGTGGATCTTGTTATGAGTGATCTGACAGAGCGAAAACAGGCCGCGCGCAAAGCCGCCTTCGCGCGGCGCAAAGCGGCGCATGCTCTGGATATAGGCGCTTGCGCGGGCCTCTTATCATCGGTTTTGGCCGGATATCGCGGCGTATCCTTGGCCGGATATATGCCCATTCGCACCGAAATCGATCCGCGCCCCGCGATGGCGGAAGCAGCTGGATACGGCCCGGTTGGGGTGCCTGTGATTACCGGCGAAGGCCATCCTTTGCGGTTTTCAAAATGGTATCCTGAGGGCGCGCTTAAAGAGGGGCCATTTGGTGCCAAAATCCCGATTGACGATGATTTTTTTGAACCGGAACTGGTGATCGTGCCGCTTGTGGCGTTTGATCGCAATGGCGGGCGTCTGGGTTATGGCGGTGGATTTTATGACCGCACGCTCGAGATGTTACGCGCAAAGCGACCTACTTTGGCGATTGGATTTGCCTATAGCGCGCAGCAGGCGGATCACCTGCCATTGGAGGCAACGGATCAACCTTTGGATCAAATCGTAACCGAGGATGAGGTCATCGATCTGCGCGCGCGCATGATCTAAGTTTAGGCGTGTTTTTAACGCTGATTTCGTTGGGCAAATTGCCTTTGCTGAAAGGAAGATTTATGACTGTTCTTCACGATTATACGGCGCGGGTAATCTGGACGGGAAACCGCGGGCAGGGCACAAAAACCTATGGCGGGTATGCGCGCAGTTGGGATTTGTGCAGCCCCGGAAAACCCGTGATAAGCTGCTCGAATGATCCCGTTTTGGGTGGGAATCCCGCGCTTTATAATCCTGAAGATCTGTTGATTTCAGCGCTGAGCGCCTGCCATATGTTATGGTATTTGCACCTGGCCAGTGAGGCGGGCTTATGTGTTCAAGCCTATCAAGATCACCCTATTGCACAGGGCGAAACGCTTGCAAATGGCGCCAGTCGGTTTGTAGCCGCAACGTTACGGCCGCAGATCACGCTGTCAAACGGCGATGATCCCAGCCGTGCCGACCTGCTGCACCCGCGCGTTTCCGATCTGTGCTTTATCGCCCGCTCTGTTAATTTTCCGATCACTTACGCGGCGAAATATCAATTTGCATAGCCCGCTTTTGCTTGCGCTTTTAGGGCAGAGGCCCTAGGGACGGCGCCATGAAGCTTCTTTTTCTTGGCGATGTGATGGGGCGCGCAGGTCGCGCAGCTCTGATTGAAAACCTGCCGCGGTTGAAAGCCGAGTGGCAGATTGATTTTGCTGTGGTCAATGGTGAAAACGCCACAAGTGGCCATGGATTAAGCCCTGATCATGCGCGTGCATTGCTTGCCGCGGGTGCAGATTGCATCACTTTGGGAGATCACGCGTTTGATCAAAAAGACATGCTGGGATTTATCGAAAAAGAGCCACGCATTATTCGTCCTTTAAACTTTGCCAAGAACGCGCCTGGGCGCGGAGCGCGTATATTCAGTGATCTGCGCGGGCGCAAAATTCTGGTGGCGCAGGTTTTGGGGCAGGTGTTTATGAAACGTCCCTTTGATGATCCTTTCTCGGCGATCGATGCAGTGTTGCTGAACCATCCTTTGGGCGGGCAAATACAGGCCAGCTTGGTTGATATTCATTGCGAGGCAACCTCTGAAAAAATGGGGATGGGGCATTTTTGTGATGGGCGGGCCAGCGTTGTGGTGGGCACCCATACGCATATTCCAACCGCGGATGCGATGATCTTGCCCAAAGGCACCGCCTATCAAAGCGATGCGGGCATGTGTGGCGATTATAACAGCGTGATCGGGATGGAAAAAACCGAACCCTTGCGCCGCTTTGTGACGGGTATGCCAAAAGCGCGGTTCAGCCCGGCAGAGGGGCCTGCCACGCTTGCCGGGCTTTACGTGGAAACTGAGGATAGCACTGGAAAAGCGCAGACTGTAAGGATGATCCGCTTGGGCGGTCAATTGCAAGCGGCGGCTTTATGATTAAACGAATTTGGCCGTATTTAGCGGTGCTATGCATTGGGTCTGCGTGGGGTTTAACGATCCCGCTGACAAAAGTAATTGTCTCGGATGGCTATTTGTTTTTTGGCCTTATCTTTTGGCAACAGGTGATCTGCGCCAGCGTTCTGGGCATTGTCTTACTGCTCCAGCGCCAACGCTTGACCATTACGCCCGGCGTGCTGCGCTTATTTGCAATCATCGCTTGCGTGGGCACCATTGCGCCAAACTCGGCTTCTTATACGGCTGCTATCCACTTGCCGGCGGGGTTTTTGGCGGTGATTATCGCAACCGTGCCCATGTTCGGCTTTCCTATTGCCGTGATGATGGGCAATGAAACCTTTGCGAAATTCCGGCTCTTGGGGCTGTTTTTTGGGCTCTGTGGTGTGATGTTGCTGGTGCTGCCAGAGGCACGTTTGCCCGATTCTTCCAAAGTTGGTTTTATTTTCTTAGCTGTCATTGCGCCGCTTTGCTATGGGTTTGAGGGCAATTATGTTGCACGGTTTGGAACTCAAAACTTAAACCCCGTGGCCACTTTATTTGGCGCCAGCTGTCTTGGAGCGCTTGCAACGCTGCCTTTTGCGCTTCTCAGTGGCCATTGGATCGACCCGCGCCTGCCATGGGGCGCGCCGGATCTCGCTTTGATCGCTTCGGCAACGCTGCATGCTTTTGCCTATACGAGCTATGTGTGGTTGGTGAAACGGGCGGGGCCTGTTTTCGCCCTACAGGTCAGTTATGCCGTTACGATTTTTGCCGTTTTTTGGGCGATTATTCTACTGAATGAGCAACCAAGCCTATTTTTATGGGCGGCATTATCTGCCATACTGATTGGTATGTTTCTGGTGCAGCCGCGACGCTAAAAATGGTTTAAGGTGCGGCTGAGTGGGTTTGAAAGGACACGTATGGTCTTTTTTTCTTCCGGCTTATGGCCGGCGGGGTTTTCGCTTTGCATACTGGCGGTGATGCTGGTGATGTTTTGGCAAGAGCGGTTTCCTAGTGAGGTGATTGCTTTGAGCGGCGCCGCGCTTTTTTTGGTGACGGGTATTTTGCCCTATGAGGCGGCGTTGCATGTGTTTTCAAACCCGGCGCCATGGACAATTGGCGCGATGTTCATCGTGGTGGCCGCCTTGGTGCGCACGGGTGCTTTGGATGCGTTGATTTCGGCTGTGCAAAATCAAAAAATGCGCAATCCTAGCGGTATTTTGGGCCTTTTACTGCTCTTCGTATTGTTATCCTCAGCGGTGGTGTCGAACACGCCGGTGGTGGTGGTGATGATCCCGGTCTTTGTGCAATTGGCGCGAAGCCTGAATATTTCTGCCAGTAAACTTCTTATTCCGCTTTCCTATACAGCCATATTAGGCGGCATGTTGACCCTGTTGGGGACCTCCACCAATTTATTGGTGGATGGGGTGGCCCGTGACTTGGGTTTGGCGGGGTTTGGGCTTTTTGAAATCACACCTTTGGCTTGTATTTTGGTGGTCTGGGGCGCGGTTTACCTGCGGTTTATCGCACCGCTGCTTTTGCCCGAACGCGCCAGTTTGGCAGATGTATTGTCAGATCAAACGCAGAAGAAATTTTTCAGCGAGGTGCTTATCCCGCCGGGCTCGGCGCTCATCGGCAGCCCGGTCTTAAAAGTGGCCTTATTTCGCCGGCAAGGGGTTCGTGTGATCGATGTGCTGCGCAAGAACGTCTCGTTGCGCAATAAATTAGAGGCACTCCGCCTAAACGCGGGTGACCGGGTTGTTTTGCGCTCTCCGATCGGGGAATTGTTGGGGCTACAGCAGGAAAAAACCTTAAGTCGAAGAGGCCCGGTGGATCAGGTTTCTGCCGTGGAAACCACAACTGTTGAAATATTGATTACGCCTGGGTGCCAAATGCTGGGGCGCAGGTTAAGCGATCTGCATTTGCGGCGGCGCTTTGGGGTTTATACGCTGGCTGTGCACCGGCATAATCAGAATATAGCGCAAAATTTGCATTCGCTCACTATCACTTTGGGGGATACGCTGCTGTTGGAAGGCGCTGCTGAAGATATCAAACGCCTGGCGCAAGAATTTGCCGTTGTTGTTATTTCCCAACCGGCTGTGCAACCGTTTCGTCGCCGTCATGCACCCATCGCAGTTGTGACGATTTTGGGTTTGGTGCTGATGGCCGGTTTTGGCCTTGCACCTCTTTTCGTGCTCAGCTTGGTGGCGGCCGCGATATTGCTCGTGACGCGGACCATTGATGCAGAGGAAGCCTTTGCTTTCGTTCAGGGTCGCTTGTTGGTTTTGATATTTTCAATGTTGGCCATAGGCGCGGGGTTGCACCATGCGGGCGCGGTGGCACTGGTGGTCGAGGCTCTGACCCCTGTGATCGCAGGCCTCTCGCCATTCCTGTTGATTTGGTGTTTTTTTCTACTGACCTCGCTGTTCACAGAACTGGTGTCAAATAATGCGGTGGCTGTGATCATAACGCCTGTGGCGATTGCGTTGGCGCATGATTTGGGCGTTGATCCCCGGCCGCTGGTTGTGGCGGTGATGGTGGCCGCTTCGGCCAGCTTTGCCACGCCGATTGGTTATCAAACCAATATGCTGGTCTATGGGCCCGGCGGGTATAGTTTTTCTGATTTTTTGCGCGTTGGTGTGCCGCTGAATCTGAGTATTGGGCTTTTGTCGGCTTGGTTTATTCCCAAAATATGGCCCTTATAAAGCGGCTGATCTGGATTTGGAAACTTAACCCTACCATGCCGGGGCATGGCCCTTGTCGATAAACTTTGCAGATTCGTGGCTTGCCCCTTGGTGATAGCCTGACCTATATAGGCGCAAATAAACGGATTTCGGAGGGGAAAATGGCAGGCCATTCAAAATGGGCGAACATTCAGCATCGCAAAGGGCGCCAAGACGCGGCGCGATCAAAATTATTTTCGAAGCTGTCCAAAGAAATTACCGTGGCCGCCAAGATGGGCGATCCGGATCCTGAAAAAAACCCCCGTTTGCGCTTGGCCGTTAAGGAAGCCAAATCAAATTCGGTGCCAAAAGATGTGATTGAGCGCGCGATTAAAAAATCGGTTGCGGGTGATGGAGATGAGTATGAAGAAATCCGTTACGAGGGCTACGGCCCAAATGGCGTGGCGGTGATTGTTGAAACGATGACGGATAACAGAAACCGCACCGCGTCAAATGTGCGTTCGACCTTCGGAAAACACGGTGGCAATTTGGGGGAAACCGGATCGGTGGGGTTTATGTTTGATCGCAAAGGTCAGGTGAGCTACGCCGCTTCCGCCGGTGATGATGATAGCGTGATGATGGCGGCGCTGGAAGCGGGCGCGGAAGATGTGGAAAGCTCAGAAGATGGGCATTTCATCTGGTGTGAAGACACCAGCCTAAATGAAGTGGCGCAAATGTTGGAAAATGATTTGGGCGAAAGCTTGTCAACCAAGCTGGTTTGGAAGCCCACAACCACCACAGAGTTGGATCTTGAGGGCATGGAAAAGCTGATGAGGCTTGTCGATGCGCTTGAGGATGACGATGATGTTCAGCGCGTGACAACCAATTTCGAAGCTAGTGACGAGGTTATGGCGCAATTAGAAGGCTCTGATTGAGTATCTGTTTAATATTTAAAGTATTGAGTCTTACATATTAACCTGATGAATGATCAGTTTTCGACACGATTCTGTGATATTAGTGAAATCGCGCTTTAAAATTTTTTCTGCAATGTTTGCAGGCTGTTTTTCTTGGCCGATTCCACCTTGGTTGAAAAATGATTATCTTTATGACATCAATCGCCCCATGTGTAATCTATTGTGTACGGCGTCAGAAAATAATGACAGATCTCGATTCCTGGTCCACAAATTATACATTTTTTGAGGCATGGGCAAACTGGATTTGGTAATTTTCAGGTAAATTTGCCGTGCCTTTTTATCACGCAGGGTCAATTAAAAGATTGCCTTAAGTCATAATGATAACTTTTTAATTGACACAATTTTGTATTGAAAGTCAGACAGTTTTTTGGTCGACTTTGGGTATGGTTTTAAGACTTTTCTGCTTCTGGCACTTTGATCGATCAAACAGTCTTCTGATGTTTGTGACAGGTGAATAATGTCCCAACGATACTTTAAAATGGCGCAGATGCGCGAGCTCCTATTGGGCCTTGAGGAGGAAGTGGGGCTTGGGGCATTGACCCAAAACGAAAAAGATGTGTTCTACGCGTCTTACACAGAAATCTATATGGCAGGTGGCACTGCAAAATCTGTTGATATTAAAAAGCACGCGTTGTTGATCGGGATGGCACAGCCAACCTTTCACAGGTGTTTGAAGGCCTTGATTGGGCGTGGCTTGCTGGCTCATGCGCCCAATACCAAAGCGGGAAGCTATACTAGCCCTATCGTTTAAGGGGGGCTGGTCTTCGGTTGTGTTGCGCCGTGTTCTATGGCTTGTGTTGCGGATGACCCTCGTTAGACCTTAATCATGATCGAACCTTTCTTTTTGGGCTTTGGCCTTGGCTTTTCTTTGATTCTGGCGATCGGAGCGCAAAACGCCTTCGTGTTGAAGGCCGGTTTGATGCGCCGTTTTGTTTTGCCGATCGTGTTGCTTTGCGCGGTTTCTGACGCGCTGTTGATCTTTCTGGGCGTGTTAGGTTTGGGAACCCTTTTGGAGACCTGGCCCAATCTTATGAGCTGGATCCGCTTTGCAGGGGCGCTGTTTTTATTCGTTTATGGCGCACGCAGCATGATATCGGCTTGGCGCGGCAATCAAGCTTTGGACGCAATGGGCGATGTGATGTCTTTGCCGGCGGCCTTGTTTACTTGCCTGGCGCTGACCTTTTTAAATCCGCATGTATATCTTGATACGGTGATTTTGGTGGGGGGGATTGCCAACCAATCGGAAAGTCCGTTGGGTTTTGCTTTGGGGGCTATGCTAGCCAGTTTTACCTTTTTCTTCGGGTTGGGCTATGGCGCGCGTCTTTTAGCGCCCTTTTTTGCCAATCCCCGCGCATGGCAGATTTTAGATATGGGGATTGCGCTTGTGATGTGGGCAATCGCTTACAGTCTGCTCGCCTCTCATTAGCTCTTGTGCTTTCGGCCTATTTAGCTTTTCAGTAACGCCATGACCGAGCGCTCTTCTTCATCAACCTTACGCG
>Ga0181556_1001066_pt1 | contig 28504 bp, 20 predicted proteins | sample 011ome_14_FD_148651 | JGI IMG/M metagenome (GOLD analysis project Ga0181556, IMG submission 148651) | Coastal salt marsh microbial communities from the Groves Creek Marsh, Skidaway Island, Georgia - 011505AT metaG (spades assembly) | ecosystem: Environmental > Aquatic > Marine > Intertidal zone...
GGTGAGGTGCTCACTCAAGCCGCAGTCGCTGAGCTCAGCGAGATGTTCACAGCCACGGGGACAGCGGGCGAGGAAGTCAGCGAGGTCGGGAAACCCTCGATCAATCGCGTCGGGGCTGACATGGCCCAAACCAAACGAGCGCACGCCGGGGGTATCGATAATCCAGCCTCCGTCGGGGAGTGCGAGAGAGACACTGGAGGAAGAGGTGTGGCGTCCTCGCCCCGTCGCTTCGTTGACGACCCCCACCTCTCTCTGAGCGTGTGGAACCAAACGATTCACCAGAGTGGACTTCCCCACACCGGAATGTCCCACCGCAACACTCACTTTGTCTCTCAGCAGGGCCCGCAGAGCGGGGAGGTCATCAGGCCCACCATCATTGCGCAGCGAGAGAACGGGGATGTCGAGGCCGGAGGCGTATTCACGCAGAGCCTCGGCCGTCCCCAGGTCGGTCTTTGTGACACAGAGAATGGGTTCGATTCCGGCATCGAGCGCGGCAACGACGTAGCGGTCAATAAGTCGGGGACGCGGCTCGGGGTTCGCGACGGCCACCACCATCAATAACTGATCGGCATTCGCCACAATGACCCGCTCAAACTGGTCGGTGTCATCCGCGCTGCGGCGCAAGACATTGCGCCGTTCATGTATCCGGACGATGCGCCCCAGCGTTCCTTCCTGGCCGCTCACATCACCCACGACGTCGACGAGGTCACCGACCACGATGGCGTCGTTTCGCAACTCTCTGGCCCGGTTGGCCCGCACGGCGGTGTGGGGCGGGTCGATGAGGACGAGCGAGTAACGCCCGCGATCCACACCAATGACCCGAGCGGCCACCGCTGAGGCGTGCTCGGGTCGACGCTTTGAGCGTGGACGCTTGGTGGACTGGGCGATGTCGAGATCGTGCTCGAGCCGATCAATCCACTCATCGTCGATGCCCGGCGGTGTCACGACGACGCGCCTCGCAACATTTGCTCCCACAGCTGCACAAACTCCGGCAGGGTTTTTGCCGTCTGGTCGATGTCATCGACGACCACGCCGTCAACGGCGAGGCCGACGAGTGCGCCCGAGGTCGCCATCCGGTGGTCACCAAAGGCTTTCCACACCCCTCCGCGCAGGGGAGCGGGGGTGACAATGATGCCGTCAGCGGTTTCTGTCGCGATTCCTCCGACCGCGTGAATGTTTTCTACCAGCGCGGCCAATCGGTTCGTTTCGTGACCCCTCAAGTGGGCAATGCCCCTAAACGTGGACGTCCCTGAGGAAAAGAGCGAGAGAGTGATCAGCGTCGGAGCGAGTTCACCGGCTTCGGAGAGATCCATTGACACCGGCGAAAGAGCAACCGCGGGTCCCACGCCAGCTCCGTGGGCGGAGAGCACACCGTCTTCCATGTCAATCAACGCCCCGAATTCACGCAGCAAGGTGCGCAGCTGGTCGCCTACCTGGGTCGTCTGGCTGGGCCAGTCACGAACACTCACCGTTCCACCCGCCACTAAAGCAGCAGCGAGGAACGGCGCAGCGTTGGATAAGTCCGGTTCGATCGTGGTGTCTACAGCGGCAATCGTCTGCGGCATCACACTCCACCGGCCTGTCCCCGAGTAGTCGACCTCAACGTTGTGAGCGGCGAGAGTCTCGATGGTCATCTCAATGTGCGGCACCGACGGTAAGGAACCGCCCGTGTGTTCGATGGTGATGGTGGCGGGGAAACGCGCAGCAGCCAGCAGCAGTCCGCTCACAAACTGGCTGGACGCAGAGGCATCGACCCGAATGGTGTGGTCCGAAGTCGGAAGCCCACCCGGGGTTACTGTGAAGGGCAGCGTTCCGCGGCCGCCATCGTCCACGACGGCCCCTAATTGACGCAGTGCGTCAATGATTGGGCCCATCGGGCGGGCCTGGGCTTGTTCGTCGCCGGTGAAGGTCACGGGTTGGAAACCCAGCAGGCTCAGCGGCGGCAGAAACCGCATCACGGTTCCGGCAAGGCCGCAATCAATCACAATCGGGGCGCTACTGAGGCTCGTAAACGAGATGGGGGTAATGGTCCACACGGGTACCCCATCTGAGTCCACACTCGACTCAATACCGGCACCCAGCTGGACGAGGGCGTCCATCATGAGTGTGGTGTCTCGAGCGAGCAGGCCACCTCGAATCGTGGTGGGGCCATCCGCCAGAGCCGCCAGCACCAACTCTCGGTTGGTGAGTGACTTTGACCCCGGAATGCTCAGCGTGGCCTCGAGAGTTTTGCGCGCACGCGGGCAGGCAAATCCGGCAGCGTTGGCTTGAGTGCTTGAGTGTTCCGTCATCGCAGATTAAGGCTAGTGCCCGGCCGAGTAGCTGTGCGAGGAAAAGTGTGGGGGCTATTCAAACGAGCGGTCGAGAATCAGACGCAATTCATCGTTGCTGCGTTTAGACGATCCGGTCGCCGGTGACGCCGATGCTGGACGAGAAATGACTCGCAGCTTCGGAAGCGCACGGCCAATCGCTTCGAGCGCCAGGAAGGGCCAGGCGCCTTGATTTTCTGGCTCGTCTTGGACCCACACGAACTCAGCGTTGGGGTACTTCGCCATTTCGGCGCGCAACTGCTCCTCCGGTAGCGGGTAGAACTGCTCGAGACTAATCAGAGCGACGTGGTGAGCTCCGAGCTTGTCTTTCTCCGCCTTCAAGTCGTAGTGGATCTTGCCCGCGTGAAGCAGCACGCGTGTGACTTGGTTCGCCTCGACGCTCTGATCACCCAAGACGGGTTGGAAAGTGCCGTGGGTGAAGTCCTCGACAGCAGAGCTCGCGCCCTTGAGACGCAACATTGCCTTGGGGGTGAAAACGACCAAGGGCCTGCGGGGACGCTGGTAGGCCTGACGGCGCAGCAGGTGGAAGTACGAGGCAGGAGTGGAGGGTCTGGCGATGGTCATGTTGTTTTCGGCGGCGAGCTGCAAGAAGCGCTCAATCCGGGCCGAGGAGTGGTCAGGGCCCTGGCCCTCATAACCGTGGGGGAGTAGGAGAACCACACCCGAGCGCTGTCCCCACTTTTGCTCGGCAGAGGACACGAATTCGTCGATGACGGTTTGTGCGCCGTTGACAAAGTCACCAAACTGCGCTTCCCACATCACCAGGGCATCGGGCCGCTCCACCGAGTAGCCATATTCGAAGGCCAGGGCAGCGTATTCGCTCAACAGTGAGTCGTAAATCGACAGGCGGGCCTGAGCGTCGGAAAGGTTCATCAACGGCAGCCACTCTTGACCGTTCTCACGATCGTGCATGACGGCGTGACGCTGGACGAAGGTGCCACGGCGCGAATCCTGGCCGGCGAGCCGCACCGGCGTGCCCTCCAGCAAGAGAGAACCAACGGCCAACAACTCGCCAAAGCCCCAGTCGATTTCACCCTGGCGTGACATTTCGTGACGCTTGGTCAGCAGCGGCATGAGTTTCGGGTGAACGGTGAATCCCGGGGGCACGTTTTGGTGGGCGTCGCCGATGGCGTGAACGACTTCGAGGGCGATACCGGTCGATTCGGGGACTTCCACCCGGTCGTCTCGTTGAGATTCGGGCCGTTCCACATCGCCTACTGCTCCGTCGTCGGCTGAGACCACCTGCAGTGAGCCGGTTTGGACGGCGTGCGTTTCGGCGAAAGCCTCTTCGAGGCGGTGTTGGAAGTCGGTCTGTGCTGCTTCGAACTCGTCTTGGGTGATGTCACCACGACCCACGAGTGATTCGGTGTAGAGCGTGCGGACGCTGCGTTTCGCTTCGATCAGGTTGTACATCAGCGGCTGCGTCATCGAGGGGTCGTCCCCTTCGTTGTGGCCACGGCGTCGGTAACACACGAGGTCGATGACGATGTCGGCGTGGAATTCTTGGCGGTATTGGAACGCCATTTCTGCCACGCGAAGAACAGCTTCGGGGTCGTCACCGTTGACATGGAAAATGGGCGCCTGGATGGTTTTCGCGACGTCAGTGGAGTAGACGCTGCTGCGCGAGTCGTGGGGGAGCGTGGTGAAGCCCACCTGGTTGTTCACTACCACGTGGATGGTGCCTCCCGTGCGGTAGGCGCGAAGCTTCGACATCTGCAGGGTCTCCACGACCACGCCCTGTCCGGCCATGGCCGCGTCACCGTGAATCAGCACCGGGAGGACGCCGTAGCGACCGGCTTCCAGACGGTCTTGCTTGGCGCGGACAATTCCCTCCAACACACCGTTCACCGCTTCGAGGTGGGAGGGGTTCGCGGCGAGGTAGACGGGAATTTTCTCGCCATTGGGGGCGGTGTAGCTTCCCTCAGTACCCAGGTGGTACTTCACGTCACCCGAGCCTTGGACCGTGCCGGTGTCCTGGGTGCCCTCAAACTCTCGGAAAATCTGACCGTAAGTCTTTCCGGCAATGTTGGCCAATACGTTCAATCGTCCGCGGTGAGCCATGCCAATGGCCACCTCGTCCAAATTCTCTTCGGCCGCTTTCTGCAAGATTTCGTCCACCAGCGTGATGGTGGACTCGCCACCTTCCAGGCTGAAGCGCTTTTGCCCGACGTATTTGGTTTGCAGGAACGTTTCGAACGCTTCTGCTTGGTTTAGTTTGCTCAGCACCCGCATCTGAGCGTCGTGTGAGGGTTTTTCGTAGGGCCGCTCGAGGTGCTCCTGGAACCACTTACGCTGCGCGGGGTCCTGGATGTGCATGTACTCGACACCGATGGTGCGGCAGTAGGAGTCACGCAGCACTCCGAGAATTTCGCGCAGCAACATGGTGCGGCGGCCACCAAACCCGCCGGTGACAAACTCTCGGTCCAAATCCCAGAAAGTCAGGCCGTGGGTCTCAATTTCCAGGTCTGGGTGCGAACGCTGGCGATACTCCAACGGGTCGACGTCGGCCATGAGGTGACCGCGCACGCGGAATGCGTTGATCAGCTCTTGCACGCGGGCGGTCTTGTTGACCTGGTCGGCGTGATCCACCGCGATGTCCTCGGCCCAGTGGATGGGCATGTAGGGGATACGCAGTGCCGCGAAAATGTCCTCGTAGAAGTTGCCTCCGCCAATGAGCAACTCGTGAATCTTGGCGAGGAACTCACCCGAACCTGCTCCCTGAATGACTCGGTGGTCGTAGGTGGAGGTGAGGGTGATGGTTTTTCCGATACCCAAGTCCGCGAGTGAGGTCTTCGCTGAGCCTTGGAACTCTGCGGGATATTCCAACGCTCCAGCGCCGATGATGCAGGCTTGACCCTTCATCAGGCGGGGAACAGAGTGCACGGTGCCGATACCGCCGGGGTTAGTGAGCGAAATCGTGTTGCCCTGGAAATCGGACGCTTCCAACTCCCCGTCCCGTGCGCGTTTCACAACGTCCTCATAGGCCGTCATGAACTCGGCGAAGCCCATGTATTCGCAGCGCTTGATTCCCGGCACCACGAGGGAGCGAGATCCGTCGGGCTTCGGCAGGTCAATCGCGATACCCAAGTTGATGTGGGCGGGTTTGATGGCGACGGGTTTGCCGTCTCTCTCGTCATAGAAAACGTTTTGACCGGGCAGTTCGTGCAGCGCTCGCACCATCGCCCAGGCGATCAAGTGGGTGAAGGAAATCTTTCCACCGCGGGTTCGACGAAGGTGGTTGTTGATGACGATGCGGTTGTCGATCATCAGCTTCGCCGGGATGGTGCGCACACTCGTGGCCGTGGGGACCTCGATGGACTGGTCCATGTTGGCCGCGAGAGTCTTCGCGATTCCGCGAAGTGTGGTCACTTCTTCGGTGGCTTCAGAGGGCACTTCGGCGATGGCACCGGTGCTCGCGGGGGCCTCCGCAGGAATGGGCTGTGCTTTCGGCCCCACCGACGTCGTGCGGGCCTGAACGGTGTTGTTCGGGCCAGTGGTCGGGCTACTCGGTTCCACCGATGCGGCGGGAGCGGCAGGCGCTGCCGCCGCGGGCGTCGAAGCCGGTGCTTGGGTGCCGCCCGAGAAGAGGGGCCACCACTTGGGGTCGACCGACTGGGGGTCGCGGAGGTAGGCCTCACGCATCTCGTCAACGAGCCACAGGTTGGCTCCGAAGTCTGTTAAGTCCGTGGTAGTCGATGAATTACCGGCGTCACTGTCTGACACTGCCCTAATGCCCACTCTCAGCTGTGCTGTCCTCTAGAAGTTCGGCAAGTTACGCCCTCAATGCTAGCGCGTAGTTGTTGGTGGTTTTTCTTCCACGCCGGGCACAATTCCTCCTGTTATTCTTGGCGCAAATGGACCGCGCGTCTTCTGATCGTTCCGAACCCAGCCATAGTCCCAAGGGTGCCCTGAGGGGTGCCCGATGACCCAAGACTGGATTCTCTTCGCCACCGGTGTTCTGCTGGCCTTAGGCACCGGAGTCTTCGTCGGCAGCGAATTTGCCCTGCTCAACTTAGACCGCTCCGAATTGGAGGCGCGTCGAGAACGTGGCGTGCGCGGCTACGGGCCGACCATTCGCGCTCTCAAGCGCACCTCCACCCATCTCTCGAGCGCGCAACTGGGTATTACCCTCACGACTCTCCTCACCGGTTACACCATGGAACCCGCGATTAGTTCGCTTCTCAGCGGGCCCCTCGCTCAAGCAGGCGTGCCCGAGGATTTCAACCGCCCGGTCGGCGCAGTCCTCGCCATCGTTCTCGCCACCTTCATTTCGATGGTGGTGGGTGAGCTTGCCCCCAAGAATTTTGCTCTCGCCGTGCCGGAGGCCACCGCGCGGGTACTCATTCCCCTTCAGCTCGCCTTCACGTGGACGTTCAAGCCCGCAATCTACGTGTTGAATGAGACCGCAAACCGCATTTTGCGCGCGATGGGGATTGAGCCGAAAGAGGAGCTCACGTCTGCCCGCACCCCTGACGAGCTCTCCAGCCTGGTGCGCCGTTCGGCGCTGCAGGGGTTGTTGGAGCAGGACACCGCCACGCTGCTCTCGCGCACCATCGCCTTTTCGGAGTTGAACGCGGAAGATGTAATGACGCCACGCACCAGCGTGGAGTCGGTGCACCGCGGGGACAACGCGAACCAGATTTTGGACCTCGCCGCCCGCACCGGCTTTTCCCGCTTCCCCGTCATCGACGATTCGATTGACGAGGTTCGCGGAGTAGTCCACGTCAAACAGGCGATGGCCGTGCCGAGGGACCGTCGCGACGATGTCCCGGCTTCGGCATTGCAGTCGGATGTGGTGCGAGTGCCCGAAACCATGCCGCTTGACGCGCTGTTGATTGAGCTGCGCGGGCGGGGTTACCAACTCGCCATTGTCGTGGACGAATACGGCGGAACATCGGGAATTGCGACGCTTGAAGATTTGGTGGAAGAGCTCATCGGTGAAGTCGCGGATGAGCACGACCGCCGTCCGCTCGACATCGTGCACGCACGAGACTGGTTCACCTTCCCCGGGCGGTGGCGACCCGATGAGCTCGCCGAACACTCCGGTGTGAAGCTGCCGGAAGAGGGACATTTTGAAACGGTGGCCGGTTTCATCATTGAACAGCTGGGGCGACTCGCTGAAGTAGGTGACACGGTGTCCATCGATCAGGGCGAGTTCCGAGTTGAGCGGCTTGATGGAAGGCGCGTAGAGCGTATTCGGTTCACCCCGCAAGTAGAAGCGGCGGAGGTGGAACTGCTGTGAGCGACGACTGGTGGGGATTGGTCTGGCTCGTAGTGTTGCTTGCCGGCAACGCGTTCTTTGTGGCCGCAGAGTTCGCCGTGATTTCGGCGAAGCGCTCGCAAATTGAGCCGCGTGCGGAAGAAGGTTCGGCCTCTGCGAAGACTGCTCTCTATGCGATGGAACACGCCACTCTGATGTTGGCGACCTCGCAATTTGGTATCACCGTGTGTTCGCTCTTGATTCTCTTGGTCTCAGAACCCGCGCTGCACCACTTACTCGAAATACCTCTTGGCGCCACGGGCTTAGATCCTGCGTGGGTGGGAACCATAGCGTTTTCGCTCGCGCTCATTGTGGTGACGTATTTGCACGTGGTTTTGGGCGAAATGGTTCCTAAAAACATTTCGTTCTCGCTTCCCGACCGGGCGGTTCTTCTCCTCGCCCCACCGCTCGTGGCCGTTTCACGCCTGCTCTCACCCATTATTCGCGGGCTGAACGCCGTCGCCAACGGCATCCTCCGCCTCTTTGGGGTCGAGCCCAAGCAGGAGGCGACCAGTGCCTACACCCTGGACGAGGTCGCGACAATTGTGGCGGAATCTACCAAGGAAGGGATGTTGCGCGACCAGTCGGGAGCACTCACCGCGGCCTTCGAATTCACCGAAAAGACCGCTGCTGACGTGGTTATCAGCCTCGAGAGCCTGGTCACCCTTCCCGAAGATGCGACCCCCACGGACGTACAGCACGTCGTCGGTCAACATGGTTTCAGCCGTTATCCGCTAGTCAATAGCGAGGGCGAGCCCAGCGGTTACCTCCACATCAAAGACGTCTTGGACATTCCCGACGATGAGTGTGACTATCCCGTCCCACCGCGCCGTATCCGACGCCTCGTCTCTATTGCGCAAGATACGGATTTGGAAGATGCGCTCGCGATGCTCCGACGCACCCGCTCCCACCTCGCCCGCGTACAGCGGACGGATGGTGAGACCGCGGGCGTGCTGTTCCTCGAAGACATCATCGAAGAGCTCGTCGGTGAGGTGAGAGACGCGACCAGACGAGGCATTCGCCAGTCGGGACCCTCCTCGTGAGCTCTCACACGATCGGAGCTGACGACCTCGTTGCCATCGTTCGTGCGCCCCTTGCGAGCGACGACAAATATTCTCGGGGAGTCGTAGGCCTCGTTGTCGGCTCAGACGAGTATCCCGGTGCGGCACTCCTCGCGTGTGATGCGGCGCTCTGTGCGGGTGTGGGAATGGTGCGTCTCGTGAGCTCCGCCGCAGCCGAACAGGTGGTGCTCTCTGCTCGCCCCGAAGTGGTCATTTCACCCGGACGTGTGGACGCGCTGGTGGTCGGCTGCGGAATACCTTCAGGTAACACCCCCACCATCACCGATCGACTCTCGCGCCTTCCACTGAATGACACACTTCCGGTGGTGATCGACGCGGGTGCGTTAGCGGCCACCCCATCGATTGGTGGGGCGCGCATCCTGACGCCTCACCACAAAGAACTCGCCACTCTTGCCCGCGAGCAGGGGTATGCCACAGCGGACCCACTCGAGCAGGCGGCGCAACTAGCGACAGAGTGGGATGTGGTGGTCTATCTGAAAGGAAGCCACTCTGTGGTGGTCACCCCCGAGGGGGTCGCCTATGAGCTTTCCGATGCCACTCCGTGGTTAGCCACGGCAGGAACCGGTGACTTGTTGGCCGGGTTGATGGGTGCGCTGCTGGCCCAGCAGAAGAAGGACACATGGTCACACGCTGAACTCGCCCGCGTCGCGGCCGTGGCCGGCACAATCCACGCGATGGCTGCGCAGCGCATCAGCGCTGAAGCGGGTGGTGGATTACACGGTCCGCTACACGCCAGTGAGCTCGGACGCGGGGTCTCCGCGGTGATCGCCCAGCTTGTGGCTTAGGACGCGAGGAGCCTGGTGATTTCTCGACCGATGGCCTCAGATTCGATGAGAAATCCGTCGTGGCCGTACGGCGAGGAGAGCACCACCGCGTGCCCCTGGCCATCGAGTGTGCCGGGAATATGTGCGGCGAGGGTTTCTTGTTGGCTAAGGGGAAAGAGACGGTCAGAATCAATCCCCAACACCAGTGTGGGAAGGGTGAGTGATCCCAGAACCTCTGAGAGGCTTGCTCGATCGCGGGTCACATCGTGGCTGTTCATCGCCTGCACCAAACACAGGTAGCTGTTGGCGTCGAAGCGCCGAGTGAATTTGTTGCCGTGAAAATCGAGATAGCTCTCCACCGCGAAGCGACCAGAGTCGCCAATCGGGGAGCGGGTGCCCTGCCAGCTTCGCTCAAACCGCTCATTGAGCTCACTCGGCGAGCGGTAGTTCAACAGTGCCATTCTGCGGGCCAGCGCGAGACCTTTTGAGGGGCCTTCGTCTTCGTCGTAGTAGTCGCCACCGGCAAAGTTCGGGTCGACACGAATCGCCTCGAGCTGGACCGAATTCACACCGATCTGGTCGGCGCTGGTCACCGCCGTTGTGGCAATCAAACCCAGCGTTCGCGTGGTTCCCGGGAACATCAGCGCCCACTCGAGTGCGTGCATTCCCCCCATTGATCCACCGATCACACTGTGGAACTGATCAATCTCGAGATGCTCGGCGAGGGCTTTGGCGGCCTGCACTTGGTCGCGAATCGTCAGATAGGGAAAACGTGAACCCCACTCCACCCCGTTGGGGGCAACGCTCGCGGGTCCGGTGGAGCCTTGGCAACCGCCGAGGATGTTGGGAACGATAATCGCGAATTGGTTGGTGTCTAACGCGCAGCCCGGACCGACCACGCCGGGCCACCAACTACCGGTGGGGTGTCCCGCTCCTGCCGGGCCGTAGGCGTGAGAATCTCCGGTGAGGGCGTGGAAGACCAAGACGGCGTTGTCTTTGGCGTCGTTGAGCTCACCAAACACTTCGTAGGCCAAGCGAACGTGGGGGAGGGAACCACCTCGCTCAAACTCCATGGGGCCCGCCTGGCAAAACTTCCGGTTACCGAGTGGGTCTCCGTCGCGCCAAGCCCCTGTGACCGGGGGTGTACCGCGCAAGGATTCGACGAGCGCTTCGGAGACAAACGCCGAAGGCTCGGAATCGGAGGGTAGTTGCCAGTCCATGGTGTGCCTATTCTCTCAGGCACTGGGGGAATCGGTGGCCGGAGGAAAACCGGCCACCGATTGACCTAGAGTGCTTTGGCCGCAGCGAATCCCGCTTCGAGGTCGGCGATGATGTCATCGACGTGCTCGAGACCCACCGACAGGCGCACCAGGCCGGGGGTGACGCCGGTGGTGAGCTGCTGTTCGGGAGTGAGCTGCGAGTGCGTGGTGGACGCGGGGTGAATGATCAAGCTGCGCACATCACCAATGTTCGCCACGTGGCTAAAGAGCGAGACGCTGTCGACCAGAGCACGGCCAGCGTCGACGCCACCCTTGATTTCGAAGGACAACACTGCGCCAACACCGTGAGGAGCGTATTTCTTCGCGGCTTGCGCCCACGGGCTTGAGGAAAGTCCGGCGTAGTTGACGTCTGCAACCTGCGGGTGGTCAGTGAGCCACTCGGCGACCTTTTGGGCGTTGTGACAGTGGCGCTCCATGCGCAAGCTCAAGGTTTCGACACCTTGCAACAGCGCAAACGCGTTGTCGGGAGACACCGCCGCACCCATGTCGCGCAACAATTGCACGCGCGCCTTGATGATGTAGGCGATGGCGTCACCCAGAACACCCGTGTAGCTGGCACCGTGGTAGCTGGGGTCTGGTTCGGTCAGGCCCGGGAATTTTTCCACGTTCTTCGACCACTCGAACTTGCCACCATCAACAATGGCCCCCACCACGACGGTGCCATGACCGGCGAGGAACTTCGTCGCCGAGTGGATGACAATGTCGGCACCGTGCTCGAGGGGGCGGACCAGGTAGGGGCTCGCCACCGTGTTGTCCACGATCAGGGGCAGGCCGTGGCGGTGGGCCACCTCCGACACTTTCTCAATGTCGAGGATGTTGATTTTGGGGTTTGCGATGGACTCGCCGAAGAACAGCTTGGTGTTGGGACGCACGGCCGCTTCCCATTCTGCAGGGTCGTCTTGGTTTTCGACAAAGGTGGTTTCGATTCCAAGCTTCGCCATCGTGTACTTGAAGAGGTTGTAGGTTCCGCCGTAGATGGAGCTCGAGCTCACGATGTGGTCACCCGCTCCGGCAATGTTCAACACCGCGGTGGTCGCAGCGGCCTGCCCCGAGGCCAGAAGCAGGGCGGCGGTGCCACCTTCTAGCGCCGCGATGCGCTTCTCGGCGACATCCTGCGTGGGGTTCATGATGCGGGTGTAGATGTTGCCGAATTCGGCGAGAGCAAAAAGGTTCTTCGCGTGGTCCGCGCTGTCAAAGACGTAGGCGGTGGTGCGATAGATCGGGGTGGCCCGCGACGACGTGGTGGGGTCGGGGGCAGCTCCCGCGTGAATCTGCTGGGTTTCAAACTTCCAAGTCTCGGACATGGGGGCCTCTCAAGCGTTAGGGGTGATGGCCCCTAAAGAATAGGTAACTCCCCGCCTGATGTCACTCGACGGTGTAACGCGACGTAACAGTGGCGCTAGCGAAGGGAGAGTTGCATCATCACGATGCCGATCCAACGTTCGAACTTGAAGCCCACTTTGCCCATCCGGCCGGTTTCCTCAAACCCTAAAGAGCGGTGCAGGGCAATCGAGGCGTCAGCGCCCGAATCGGCGATGACGGCAATCATTTCTTTCAATCCGGCCGCTTTGCATCGCTCGATGAGTTCGGTGAGCAGCGCACGCCCCAGGCCTCGACCGGTCGAGGCCGGGCCGAGGTAGATGGTGGATTCGACGGTGTGGCGGAATGCCGATTTGTCTCGGAAGGGCTGAACCCGGGCGTAGCCCAAGAGCTCACCTCCGCGAGAAACGGCCACGAGGAAGGGGTAGCCAAGTTTCTCGGTGTGTTCGAACTTTGAGCGGAATGCGCGCAGGGTGGGGGGTTTTTCGTCAAAGGTCACCACAGAGTTGCGCACGTAGTGGCGGTAGAGCGCGAGCACTTCGGCAAGGTCCTTGGCCGTGGCGGCCCGGATCGAATAGTCGAAGGTGGGGAGCGGGTCGGGGCTGGGGGAGAGGTGACGGGGCTTCTTGCGCCGCTTGTGATACTCGTGCTCCAGCATCGTGCCACCTACCTCTCTAACGACCAGTCAATCGGTTGCTGGCCGAGTTTTTCAAGTAGCGCATTGGTGTCACTAAACGGTCTGGAGCCGAAAAACCCTCGGTGGGCAGAGAGCGGGGAGGGATGCGCTGATTCGATTCGGGGGGTGGAGCCCAACAGGGGCAGGAGGCCCGCTGCCTGTCGCCCCCAAATAATGGCGACAAAGTGGGGGTTGCGCTCAACGAGTACTTGCACAATCCGGTTGGTCACCTTTTCCCACCCCAGTGCGTGGTGGGCACCGGGGGAGCCTGCGGCCGTGGTGAGGTGGCGGTTGAGCAACAGCACCCCCTGATTCACCCAGTGGCCCAATTCGAAATGTTCTCCCGTGTCCACACCGAGGTCATCACGCAGTTCGGTACGGATGTTTTTTGCGCTCGGGGGCAGAGGGGTGACCCCTCGCGGAACCGAAAACGACCACCCCATGGCGTGGTCGGGGTTGGGGTAGGGGTCTTGGCCCACCAGCAGCACCCTCACATCCTCCGGGGGCACTTGAAGTGCGCGAAACACGTGTTCGGGCGCGGGCACGATTCTCTCCTCGCCCACCCGCTCACTCAGCATCCGTCCGATGTGTCGGATGGTCTCCACCGTGTCCTCACCCAACGCGGACGCCCAGGCTGGGGGCAGTGTCGAGGCCAAGTAGTCGCCCCAGTCGAAAGTGGCTGGGGGCACTAGTTCGTGGTGTGCGATCGCATCATGGTCACCAGCGCTTCTGATTCCTCGTAGGCCAGCCGGCCGCCGGGGAAAATCAGCACTTCGAACCACGCGTCGTCATAGAGCGCGTTATAGATCGCCGGAACGGTGACCTCATCGCCCAGAATCCAGTAGGTGAGTGCACCATCGAGGGTTTGGCCGGGGTTGAGCTGTTGAGCGAGGAGGCCGTCGATGACTTCAGCCCGAGTGGCCTGGGTTATCGGCGCCACACTGACGGTGTAGGTGATGGTCTCTTCGAGGTTTCCAAAGAGGCAACTAATGCCACCACGCTCTTCTTGGGGTGAGAGACCCTCGGGGTAGACACCCTCCGCTGAGCCTGAACCCGGTCCACGCAACAAATCGACCTCTCCTGAGGTGAGCTTGTCCATCGCTTCAGTGGGCAAAATGCTCCGGCACGATGTGGGAAGAGAGAACACCAACTCTTCGGGCGCAGCAGGCGCGGTGTCGACCTCTTCGGGCGTCTCGTCCACGACAATCACTTCGTCGCCCCCGCCCATTGCACACCCAGATAGGGCGAGAAGACCAATGGAGACAAGAGAAAGCAGCCGCCGGGCTCGCTGATTCGGGCTCATGGGCGTTTTTCCTCTCTTGGCCCGAAAGTATAGGGCTCTGGGCTGACGACACGCCGATAGGGCAACTAGCCTGGGAGGGTGAGTGATCTGTCGCGCGAGCCTCTTTCCCAGCTCCACCAGCAACTCCTCGCGGGAGAGATGACGGCCAGTGAACTTACTCGCGAGTCGCTGGAGGCGATTGAGCGGGACAACCCCGAGGTGGGGGCTCTCGTCCACATCGACGCTGAGTACGCGATGGCCCGCGCTGAGCTGATTGACCGCGAGGGATACAGCCCGAGCAGCTCGCCTCTGCGTGGCCTGCCCACTGCCGATAAGGACCTCACTCGCCGGGTGGGAATGCCCACAAAGTACGGGTCGCGGACGCGGGAGCGCCGTCCCGTGGATCTCGAGTCCGACGAAATGGCTCGCTGGGTCGACGACGTGGGTGCGGTCAGTGTGGGAAAAACGGCGACCAGTGAATTCGGCATGGCCGGATACACCGAGCCCGCCCTTCACGGCCCCGTTCGCAACCCCCGAAACCCCAGTCGGGGTGTGGGGGGATCGAGCGGCGGAGCCGCCGCCGCGGTCGCGTCAGGGTTCTTTTCGTTCGCCCCAGGTTCCGATGGCGGAGGGTCTATTCGCATTCCTGCGCTCGCCTGCGGCATCGTCGGCTGGAAACCTTCGCGTGGATTGATTCCGGCGGGGTCGGGATTGGAATCGCCTGCGGGACTCGCCGTGCCGGGGTTGCTCACACGCAGTGTGGCGGATCTCTCCCTGATTGCCCCAGAGCTTCAGCGCGGGGGCTGGGAGTGGGCTACTCACGCACCGAGTGAAGACACCCGTCCTCTTCGGACCATCGGTGTGACCTCCGAATCCCCGTGGCCCACCGAGTGGGGGATTGCCCCCAGCCCCGACGCTTCGGCCGCCGTGGAGGTCGCCAAGGACGCGCTTTCTTCCGCAGGTTGCGACGTGATAGAGATCGAGTGGCAGCCGGATCGTCAGTATCACGAGCACTTCCTCACCGTGTGGGCGGTGACGGCGGCTGCGATTGATGTGGCTCCTGAGGATGAGTCCCTCCTCGAGCCACTCACGCGCTATCTCAGAGACCACGCCCGCACGATCACTTCGGTGGACTTCTCTCGTGCTTTGGTGCGCCTTAAAGAGTTTGAACGCGACACCATTCGCGCCTTCTCCACCGTTGACGCAGTGCTCACCCCGGGTTTAGCGTTCTCGCCCCCCGAGATTGGGTTCTTTGACCCCGACCCGGAGGTGAACTTCCGACAGCAGGTGGAGTTCACGCCGTGGACAAGCTTTGTCAACGTGGCGGGGCTTCCCGCCGTGGTGCAACCCACCTCTGAAGACCGTGATGGCCTGCCGATGGGGGTTCAACTCATCGGCCGACCCGGAGCCGACAGCGCCCTCATTTCTCTGGCGCTCACTTTCGAAGCGGAAATCGACCGCTAGGGCGTGCTACTCGAGTGCGCCGAAGACGGTGGCCGCATCACGGGTGAGCTCTTCCGAGCTTCCCGCCGAGTTGGTGGAGCCCACCCACAGCTTGCAGCTGGTTTCAGCGAGCGAGCTGGGGCAGGGGGTGTCGACGATGAAGTGCGATTCGTTGGCGATGTATTCACCCGAGATGTTGGAGCTTGACGATTCCAGCTTCCACAGCTGACCCCCGCCCAAGGCCGTCTGAGAGTCCGAGACACCCCCGAGGAGAGTTTCCACTTCCGCCATCGCTTCGGTGGAGAGGATCGCCATCGTCGTGGTGGAGCTGAACTCCGGTGGGAGATACCACGTGCAGGAGATGCGCAAGTCTTTGCGAACCTCGGCCAGAAGGGCGACTAGGTCTTGGTTGGTCGTGCCATAGCCGTAACCATCGGCTGAGATGTCGCCTTCAGACACGCGACCTTCTTCGGTAAACGCAACAACTTGAGCGTCTGAATACATGGTGTCGCAGGTGGGAACGGGCCCGCGCTCGGGTGTCACCTCCGCTGTTTCTGCCTCGGCGCCCTCCGTGGTGGCCTCTTCTGTAGCCCCGGCGTCGGGTTGTTCAGAAACCTCTGCGGTGGGTTCGGTGTCTTCACCGGCCAGCCCACCCACGAGACCATCGAGAGCCTGGCAGGCGCTCAAAGTCAGCGCCAAGGCGCCAACGACCACTGCTCGAGTGACGAGGGAAAACGACATCCGACCGACCCTTTCCTTCGCGGTTGCGCTTGTGTCTCTCAGCCTACGCGAGAAGCCACTTCATCCCAGTAGCGCTCCACGAGTGCCGGATTCTTTCCGGCAGGGTGAATCGGGGCATAGGGGTTCAGCCCATCGAAGTAGGTGCCGTTGTCGACCCCCAGCTCAGGGGTGTCCACTAGGTGCACCAGCGGCGCTGCCCCCGCAGGAACACTGATTTGCAGAGGGCGGGAGAGCTTTAACAGCCGCCGTGCGGCGGGGGTGTCGGGGCCAAAGTTGCTCGCGACATAGCCGGGGTGCACGGGGTAGCTCTCTAAGCCGCTGCGCTGGGCCAGGCTCTTCGCGTAGAGCAGCACACCCAACTTGGCGTCGGCGTAGGCGGGCCATCCTCCGCGGAAAGGTCGACGCTCGTAATTGACATCCGAGGTGTTCACCCGGCCGACTCGGTGCATAAGCGACGAGGTGTGAACGATGCGCCCTGATCTCTCTGCGAGCTCTCCCAAGAGAGCTTCGGTGAGAACCACGGAGCCCAGCACGTTGCACTGCAGGGTGAGTTCGTATCCGTCGGCACTGATTTCCCGCGAGGTCATGATGCCCCCGGCGTTATTGACCAACACATCCACTTGGCGCATCGTGTCCAAAATGTCGCGGGCGAGCGTGCGTACTTGGTCGAGGTGGTCAAAATCAGCAACAAAAGGGTCCCCACCGATGCGTTGTGCCACCTCGTGGGTGCGCTGAGGATCCCTACCTGCCACCGCGACGCGCCACCCACGCCTGGCGAGCTCGCGCGCGGTTTCCGCGCCGATTCCCGAGCTTGCGCCCGTGACTACTGCAACTCGCCGCACCACTTCAGTCTGTCCTAACCGCGCGTGCGGCGAAAGTCGCGCCGTGTTAGCTCAGGCGCTCCCGCACAGCGTCAAATTCACGGCGAATCGCACTGGGCAACTTGGACCCAAGGGCGCCGAGGTATTCCGCAGCATTCTCCACGTCCTTTGCGACCAGTTCGGGGTTGACCGTCAGTAATCCCTCGAGCTTCTCGGTGGAGAGCTCGAGCCCTTCCTGGTCGATATCGCTCGGGTGGGGGAGTAAACCGACTGGCGTGTCGGCGGCGGCAACCGATCCTTCGATGCGCTCGACCATCCACTTCACCACGCGAATGTTGTCGCCAAAGCCAGGCCAAATGAAGCGTCCGTTCTCGTCTTTTTGGAACCAGTTCACTTGGAAAATCCGCGGGGTGCGGCCGCCGGCGCGCAGTTTCTCGCCCATGCCCAACCAGTGGTTGATGTAGTCACCGAGGTGGTAGCCCAAGAACGGCAGCATCGCGAAGGGGTCACGACGGACCACCCCGACAGTTCCTTCTGCCGCAGCAGTTTGCTCAGACGCGATGGTGGAGCCAATGAAGACACCGTGTGACCAATCGCGGGCTTCGACGACCAGAGGGACGGTGGTGGCGCGCCGACCACCGAAAATGATTCCGTCAATGGGCACACCTTCGGGCTCATCCCAGTCCTCTGCGAGGATCCCACACTGGTCAATCGCCACCGTAAAGCGCGCGTTGGGGTGAGCGGCGGGTTCGCCCGAGTCGGGGTTGTGGCGCTCACCCTTCCAGTTGGTGAGCCCCTGAGGGGTCTCCTTGGACATTCCCTCCCACCACACATCGCCGTCTTCTGTCACGGCGACGTTCGTGAAGATGGTGTTTCCCCACAGGGTGTCCATCGCAACCGGGTTGGTTTTGTGCGAGGTGCCGGGTGCAACCCCGAAGAATCCTGCTTCGGGGTTGATTGCGCGCAGGCGTCCGTCCGACCCGATTCCGAGCCACGCAATGTCATCCCCGAGGGTTTCGATCTGCCACCCCTCCAACGTCGGTTGCATCATGGCGAAGTTGGTTTTGCCGCAGGCGCTGGGGAACGCAGCGGCGAAGTGGTAGCGCTTGCCCTGGGGGCTTGTCACCCGCACGAGCAACATGTGCTCAGCCAACCAGCCTTCGTCTTTCGCCATCGCTGATGCGATGCGCAGCGCGAAGGCTTTCTTGGGCAGTAGCGCGTTGCCTCCGTAAGCGGAGCCGAACGACCAGATTTCCCGGGACTCGGGGAAGTGGGAGATGTATTTGGTGTGGTTGCACGGCCAGGCTACATCCTGCTCGCCCGGCTGCAGCGGAGCACCGACCGTGTGGGCGCACTTCACCCAATCCGCACCGTCCTCGATGCGCGAGAGAACCTCGTTGCTCACCCGCACCATCAAGTGAAGGCTGGTGACGACGTAGGGGGAGTCGGTTATCTGAACTCCGAAGCGGGCCATGGGGGAGTTGATGGGGCCCATCGAGAAGGGGACGACGTAGAGGGTGCGCCCGGCCATGGCGCCATCCATGAGCTCGAGGAGGGTGGTGCGCATCTCGACGGGATCGACCCAGTTATTGGTGGGCCCTGCGTCTTTCTTCTTTTCCGAGCACACGAACGTCCGCGACTCGACGCGGGCGACATCCTCGGGGTTGCTGCGGGCGACGAAGCTATAGGGGCGCAGGTCGGGGTTGAGCGCCTCAATGGTCCCCTGTTGACGCATGAGTTCAATGAGCTCGTGGCGCTCCCGCGTCGAACCGTCACACCACACGATGGCTTCGGGCGCAAGCACTTCGGCCCAGGTGTTCACCCACTGGCTCACACTCTCGGGGCGGACGTGTGTGGTGTGGGTGGGGGAGTCAACGAGGAGTGTCATCGTGGCGCCTTTCGTAAAAATCTGGCCGTATCACCAGTATTCGTCAAGGTATGACCCGAATTGTGACCAATTCTGGTGTCAAAAACATGAAAAGTTGCGCTATTGTCATGAAATGCCTTCCTCAGACGTTCTTGGACAACGCATCCGACATTTCCGCACCCAAAAGGGCCTCACCCTCGAACAACTCGGCCAGCGCCTGGGCGTGACCGCGAGCCAGGTGTCCCTGCTCGAAACAGGGAAGCGCGAAGCGAAGCTCTCCGTGGTCTCCACCATCGCCGAGCACTTGGGGGTGCCGATTGCTCAACTGCTCGACGAAACCCCGCCGAGTAAGCGGGCGGCACTGGAGCAGCGATGGAAGCGCGTCACCCAACAGCCGCTCTATCACTCGCTCGGACTGCCCGAACCTCGGGTGAGTAAGACGATGAGCGATGACCTGCTCGAGACCATGACCGGGTTGTATGAAGAAATTTGGCGCCGTGAAGAAATGGCGCTCGCGACCCCCGAAGAAGCCCGCCGGGCCAACACGGAGTTGCGTCATCGGATGCGGGCGAAAAACAACTACCTGGGGGATCTGGAGACACTCGCGGAAGACCTCGTGGCCACCAGCGGTCACGACTCGGGTGCGATCACCCACCGTGAAGTGGAGTTGATGGCAAAAAGCCTGGGCTTTGAATTAGTCCACGTTGGTGACCTTCCGAAAACTGCTCGTTCTGTGACCGATATGGAAAACGGTCGCATTTATTTGCCGCCCGCATCGATTCCTGGCGGGCACGGCCTGCGCTCCATGGCGCTTCAGGCCCTCGCCCACCAGATTCTCCAACACCCCGTACCCACCACGTACGAGGACTTCTTGCAGCAGCGGCTGGAAATCAACTACTTCGCAGCGGCCTGTTTGATGCCGCAGTCGAAAGCGGTGGAGTTTTTACAGTCGGCCAAGAAGGAGCGCAACATTGCGGTAGAAGACTTCCGCGACGCCTTCGGCGTTACCCACGAAGCCGCGTCATTGCGCTTTACCAACCTCGCGACCGAGTTCCTCGACATTCGCCTTCACTTCCTCCGAGTGGACGACGACGGCGCGGTGTTGAAAGCCTACGAAAATGACGGGCTTGCCCTGCCTACCGACGTCACCGGCGCGACCGAAGGTCAGATTGTGTGTCGGAAGTGGAGTGCGCGGCAAGCGTTCATCCGCACCAACCGCACCACCGAGTACTACCAATACACCGACACCCCAGAGGGCACCTTCTGGGAGTCCACCCAAATTGGGACAGGTACCTCAGACGAGTTCTCGATCACCGTGGGGGTGGCCTTTGATGATGCCAAGTGGTTCCGTGGCCGAGACACCGAAACCCGCCACCACTCGACTTGTCCCGATAAAGAATGCTGTCGTCAGCCTGCCAATGATCTGCGCAGTAAATGGCAGGGCAAAGCGTGGGCATCGGCTCGCCTGCACGCCCACGCGCTCTCGCCCTTACAGGGCGGAACGTTCCCGGGCGTGGGCGACGTCGAATTGTTTGAATTTCTCGAGCGGCACGAACAGCCCGACTCGGATGGTGCTGGCTCCTAAAAAGTGCCCCCAGTAGGATTCGAACCTACGGCCTTCTGCTCCGGAGGCAGACGCTCTATCCCCTGAGCTATGGGGGCCCAGGTCCGCATTTAGGGTACACGCTTCGATGTGTCGGGGCCGGTGGCCTCGTTAGGATGGTGCGTTGTGGACCCCGCCGCTCTCGCTCAGCGCATCGCCGAGCTCACCAACCGTTTTATCGACGGCACGTCAGCAGCGGGAGCTCACCAGGTCGGACCCGACGATGTCGCGTTGGAGCGGCCCAAAAAAGCCGAATTTGGTGACTGGGCCACCTCGATTGCGCTGAAGCTGGCCGGCCCCTTATCGATGGCCCCCCGAGACATTGCCGCCTCACTGCACGAACTGCTGGTGGGCATAGACGGCGTGGCGTCAGTGGACATTGCCGGCCCCGGATTTCTCAACATCACCCTCGATGCCGGCGCCTTGGGAGAAATCGCCCACACCATCGTCACCGACGGCGAGAAATACGGCCACAACGACTCCCTCGCGGGGCTCACCATCAACCTAGAGTTTGTCTCGGCTAATCCGACCGGCCCACTCCACATCGGCCACACCCGCTGGGCCGCGTTAGGCGACTCTCTGGCGAGAGTGCTCCGAGCATCCGGCGCTTCTGTCACCAGTGAGTTCTACATCAACGACCAGGGCTCCCAAATGGACGTGTTTGGTGAGTCGGTCCTCGCCCGCGCGTTGGGCAAAGAGTTGCCCGAGAACGGCTACCCGGGCAGTTACGTGGACGAGTTGGGTAAAGCCGTCTTAGAAGAGTTTCCCGAGCTCGCGACGATGCCGCACGACGAAGCGGTGGTGTGTGCGCGAGAGTGCGCATATCAGGAGCAACTCGAGGCCATTCAGGAGTCTCTGGCGCAGTTCAACGTGCACTTTGACGTGTGGTTTTCCGAGCGTCAGCTGCACGTGATGGACACGGCCGAGGGTAAGAGCCTGATTGACCAATCCGTCGATCGCTTGCGCGAACAGGGACACGTGTTCGATGAGGATGGCGCGGTGTGGGTGCGCACCACCGACTTTGGGGATGACAAAGACCGCGTGATCCGCCGTGCCAACGGGGTCTACACCTACTTCGCTGCCGACGCCGCCTACTACCTCTCCAAGCGCGACCGTGGGTTTGGGCTCACCATCTATTTGCTGGGCGCTGACCACCACGGATACGTCCACCGTTTGAAAGCACTCGCGGGCGCTGCCGGCAACGACCCCGACAAAGACATCGAAGTGCTCATCGGTCAACTGGTGAGTGTCAATGGTGCGCGGCTGTCCAAGCGCGCGGGCAACATCATCGAACTCGATGACTTGCGCAACTGGTTGGGAACCGACGCTCTGCGCTATTCACTCGGGCGTTACCCGGCAGACTCCCCGCTCACCATTGAGCCGGATGTGTTGCTCAGCCACAGCAACGACAACCCCGTGTTCTACGTTCAATACGCCCACGCCCGCACCCACCAGGTGGCACGCAACGCTCAGGCGGCAGGAATCACGGGCGAAGCATTCGATTCCTCCCAGCTCTCCCACCCCAGTGAAGCGGAACTCTTGGCCGCGCTCGCGGATTACCCCCGTGTCGTCGCACAAGCCGCAGCGCTGCGTGAGCCCCACCGTGTGGCGAGATTCCTCGAAGACCTCTCCGGTAGTTACCACCGTTGGTACGACGCCTGCCGAGTCACCCCGAAGGGTGACGACCCCGTTGAAGCGGTTCACCACGCTCGTCTGATTCTGAACCAGGCAACCGGCCAGGTGCTTGCAAACGGTCTGGGGTTATTGGGGGTTTCCGCGCCCGAGCGGATGTAAGTTTCGCGGGTTTTCCTCTCCCGATATCCTGGGGGAAGGCTTCAGGGGCCAATCCGGGTCCGCTCGTCGAATCTCACGTCTAATCAGATGGTCGAAGGAGTGTGCAATGGCTTCCTCGACGCTTGCCCCTGCCTGGCTGGAGGTGCCCTCTGACCTCGACGCCCTCGACCCGCGACTGTGGCCAGCCACCGCCCGGCGGTTCGAGAACGGTGAAGTGTCCTTCGGGGGCGTCACTGCTTCTCAGCTCATCGAACAGTTTGGCTCGCCTCTGTATGTCGTCGACATTGACGTGCTTCGCCAGCGCGCCCAAATGGTGCGCGACACCCTCAGTGGCGCGCTCGCGCGTGAGAGCCGGCGCGCCCACGTGTACTACGCCACCAAGTCACTGCTGACCGCCGATGTGGTGCGTGCACTCGCCGATGAGGGCCTCGGTTTTGATGCCTCCACCTTGGGTGAGCTCGAGTGGGTGCTCGCCAGTGGTGTCGACCCCGCGCGCATCGAGTTTCAGGGCAACAACAAGTCTCTCGCCGAGATTCACCGTGCGCTCGAGGTGGGGGTCGGAGCGGTCGTGGTGGATAGCGAATGGGAGGCGCGCCGTCTCGCCGAAGTGAGTGAGAAGCTCGGCCGCACCCAACGGGTGATGATCCGGGTGAACTCCGGAGTCCACGCGGGAACCCACGAGTACTTGGCGACCGCGCGCGAAGACCAGAAATTCGGCATTGCCCGCAACGATCTGGCCTCAGTCGTCGACATTATTGCGGCGGCGACCCACCTGGAATTGGTGGGCCTGCATTCCCACATCGGATCTCAAATCGTGTCGCCCTATGGGTTCATCGAAGCTGCTAACCGTCTGTTAGTTGAATACGAGAAGCTTCAGGGTCAGCACCCCCTGGACACGCTCAACCTTGGTGGGGGTTTCGCCATTCCTTACACGCCCACTGACCCCGAGAGCAACCTCGAAGAGATTGCGCTCGCGCTGGGTCGCACCTTGGATGAATGGGCCGAGAGGGGTGTGGCGCCTTCCGTGATTTCTTTCGAGCCCGGTCGCATCATTTCAGGACCCGCCGGCGTGACGCTCTACACCGTGGGCACCACCAAGCAGGTGATTGTGGGTGAGGGGTCTGAGGTGGACACCCGTTTATATGTGAGCGTCGATGGCGGCATGAGTGACAACCTCCGTACGTCGCTCTATGGCGCCCACTACACCGTGAGACTGGCGAATCGAGCTTCTGATGCATCGCCCGCGCTAGTGCGGGTGGTCGGTAAACACTGTGAGAGTGGAGACATTGTGGTCTCCGATGATTATCTGCCGGGGGATGTCACCCCGGGTGATGTGTTGATGGTCGCCCAGACGGGCGCGTATTGTCACTCACTCTCGAGCAACTACAACGCGGTGGGTCGCCCCGCGTTAGTGGTGGTGGAGGGTGGCGAAGCGCGAGTGTCGCTGAAAGCAGAAAGCGTTGATGACGTGTTGTCACGAGATGTTGGATTGGCCATCGGGCCTGGAGCACCGGGGAGGGTGTAGGTGCGCGAAAACTACAGAAACTTGAAGGTCGCCGTCTTGGGTGGTGGGACCGTGGGTTCCGAAGTCGCCCACCGCCTGCTGGTGAACCGCGAAGAGTTGGGTCGGCGGATCGGCGCCGAGCTCGATTTGATTGGCGTGGCCGTGCGCGACACCTCCAAGTCGCGACGGACCTCGATTCCCAAGAAACTTCTCACCACTGACGCGCGTTCGCTCGTGGTGTCGGCGGACATTGTGGTCGAACTGATGGGCGGTATTGAGCCCGCCCGCGAGCTCATCTTGTTGGCGCTGGAATCTGGCGCCGATGTGATCACCGCGAACAAAGCCTTGCTCGCGGCCCACGGACCGGAACTGTTTGATGCCGCCGCGAAGGTGGGGGCGCAGCTCTATTACGAAGCTGCGGTGGCCGGTGCCATTCCGATTATTCGACCGCTGCGGGATTCACTCGCCGGTGACGAAGTCCACCGCATTCTCGGCATTGTCAATGGCACGACCAACTTCATCCTCGATTTGATGGACACCACCGGTGAGTCGATGGAACAGGCGCTCGCCACCGCGACGGACTTGGGCTACGCCGAAGCTGACCCGACTGCCGACATTGGTGGCTACGACGCCCAACAAAAGGCGGCTCTGCTCGCCCAATTGGCGTTCCACACCGCCATTCCGCTGGATGAGGTGGGTCGTGAGGGCATCACAGAAATCACCCTCGAACAGGTGAACCAGGCGAAGCAGGCCGGATATGTCATCAAACTTCTTGCGATTTGTGAACGTATCGCCCTGCCCGAAGGAGGCTTCGGGGTGTCGGTGCGGGTTCACCCCACCCTGGTTCCCCGCACCCACCCGCTCGCTGCCGTGCACGGCGCGAACAACGCGGTTTTTGTGGAAGCCGAAGCCGCCGGGTCACTCATGTTCTATGGCGCCGGTGCGGGCGGTCCCGAAACGGCGTCCGCGGTACTCGGTGACATCGTCTCCGCGGCTCGACGTCACGTTGTAGGTGGTCCGGGCGTGGGCGAATCCACCCCCGCCGACTTGCCCGTTGTCGACCCCGGTCTGGTGCCCACCCGCTACCAAATCTCGCTCAGTGTCACCGACCAGCCCGGAGTTTTGGCGACGATCGCCTCGATTTTCTCGGAGGCGGGTGTCAGCGTCGAAACGCTCAGCCAGTCCACCCCGCACGACGCAGTGGGTGAGTCGCAGACCGCTACGCTGGTCATCCAGACCCATCAGGCCAGTGAGGCCGATTTGTCTGGGACAGTGGAAAAGTTGGCGTCCAGTCCAGTAGTGCACCAGGTTGCTGGTGTGGTGAGAGTCGAAGGGTAGTTCCAGGTGGCAAGTCAGTGGCGCGGAGTCATCCGGGAGTACTTCGACCGGTTGGATGTGAGCGACAAAACCCCGATTATTACCCTCGGCGAGGGGGGCACCCCACTGGTGCCCGCGCCGGCGCTCTCGCGTCGCACCGGCCTCGACGTGTACGTCAAATTTGAAGGCATGAACCCGACCGGTTCGTTCAAAGACCGCGGCATGACGATGGCCATTTCCAAAGCCATGGAACACGGCGCGAAAGCAGTCATTGCCGCCTCCACGGGAAACACCTCGGCATCCGCCGCGGCCTATGCTGCGTGGGCGGGCATCACCTCAGCCGTGTTAGTGCCCGATGGCAAAATCTCGATGGGCAAGCTCTCTCAAGCCGTCGCCCACAACGCCAAAATCATTCAGATCGAGGGCAACTTCGACGACTGTCTCGACATTGCGCGCGACCTTGCTGCCGACTACCCGGTGCACCTGGTGAACTCGGTCAACAACGACCGTATCGAGGGCCAAAAAACAGCTTCGTACGAGGTCGTCGAGGTGTTGGGTCGCGCCCCCGACTTCCACTTCCTGCCGGTGGGCAACGCTGGAAACTACACGGCCTATCACCGCGGCTACCGTGAGGAAGCCGATCGTGGCGCGATCGATCGTCTGCCTCGGATGTTCGGATTCCAAGCCGCGGGCTCGGCTCCCATTGTCCATGGCGAGCGAGTGACCCAGCCAGAAACGATCGCCAGTGCGATTCGAATCGGCAACCCCGCGTCGTGGGAGCTCGCCTTGGCTGCACAACAAGACACCGACGGCTACTTCGGCGCAATCACCGACGAAGGCATTCTCGCGGCCCACCGTCTGCTCTCGAATGAGGTCGGCATCTTTGTCGAGCCGGCCTCCGCGATTAGTGTGGCGGGCCTTTTGGAGCGCGCCGAAGCGGGCGCCCTACCCAAGGGAGCCACCGCGGTACTCACGGTGACCGGGCACGGTTTGAAAGACCCCCAATGGGCGCTGAAAACCGAAGACGGTTCTGAAGTCTCGCCGGTGAAGGTGCCTGTCGACGTGGAGAAGGTGGCCGAAGTGTTGGGCATGGTCAAGGAGGCTAAGTGAGCGCGCAGAGCCTCGTCGGGCGCCGAGTAAAGGTCTCCGTCCCCGCGACCACGGCCAACCTGGGTCCAGGTTTTGACACCCTCGGTATGGCGCTCACCATTTACGACGAGCTCGAAGTGGAAGCGACCTCTGGGTCTTCAGTCAGTGTCGAGGTTCACGGAGTCGGGGAGGGCGAGGTTCCCACCGATGAGACGAACCTGGTGGCCCGCTCTCTCATTTACGCACTCGAGCAGCTGGGCCAACCTGTTCCCGGTTTGAAGCTTGTCGCCCACAATTCCATCCCGCACGGACGAGGGGTCGGCTCCTCCGGTGCGGCCATCGTCGCTGGCGTGATGGCGGCAAAGGGTTTACTCGAGGGCATCGTGGAGGTGAGTGAAGAGGAACTTCTTCGAATCGCCACCGACCTCGAGGGACACCCCGACAACATTGCCCCCTCACTCTTTGGTGGACTCACCATTGCGTGGATGGCCGAGGGCCACCCCCGCTCCAAGAAACTTGCGGTTCACCGCGGCGTCTCGCTCATGGTGGCGATCCCCCACGAGTCGACCATGTCGACCCAGTTGGCACGGTCGCTGCAGCCAGAGACCGTTCCCCACCAGGACGCCATCTTCAACCTTTCGCGCGCGGCGCTGCTGATTGCAGCGCTGCTGGATAGCCCTGAGCTGTTGTTTGAGGCAACCGAAGACAAACTGCACCAGAATTACCGCGCTCGTGCGATGCAGGACACCGATGCCTTGATTAAGGCGCTACGCAAGAAGGGCCTAGCCGCCGTCGTCAGTGGCGCCGGCCCGTCGGTGTTGGTCCTCTGTAATGACCCGGCGCAACGGTTGGACGCGGAAGCAGTGGTCGAGGCGACCCAGAAGGGTCAATGGGACTGCCGAATGCTCACCGTCGATGAGCGTGGTGCTACAGTAGAGACACTTCCGGCGCTCGCCGACTAAACCCAGTTAGCACTCCGGAATTCTCACCGGCCACCGGGAAACGGCGTCATCGCATGCGATACGCGCCTCTCTCGGAATCGTCAGTCGACAGCAGTACTCGTCGAGGACACCCGGCCGGCACCGAGAAACACAAAGACTCACTATCTGTGAAGGAGAAACACACAGTGGAGAACGACAACATCGAGTCTGAGGCTGCAGTGGCCGACGACAAGCCCACCCGCCGACCCTCGCGTCGAGCAAAGACCGACGCGGTGGTTAGCCCTGAGGCGGTAGCAGCCGCCGAGGAGACGACCGAGGAAAAACCCAAGCGTGCGCCGCGCACCCGTCGCGGCGCTGACGCAGAGAAAGCCGACGCCCAGGCTCCCGCCGAGGCGGATGCTCCGGCAGAGGACAGTGGCAACGATGACCAGGCAGAGTCCGACGGCAACGGCCGTGGACGCGGCCGTGGACGCGGCCGTGACCGCCGCCGTGGACGCCAGTCGGGCGACGACGTCGATCCCGAAATCAGCGATGATGACGTCCTGATCCCGATCGGGGGCATCCTCGACGTGCTCGACAACTACGCTTTCGTGCGCACCACCGGTTACCTCCCCGGCCCCACCGACATTTACGTTTCGCTCGGCCAGGTGAAGAAATACAACCTGCGCAAGGGTGACGCTGTTATCGGCTCGATCCGCCAACCGCGCGAGGGTGAACTCCAGGGCCGCCAGAAGTACAACGCATTGGTCTCAGTCGACACCATCAACGCCCAGAGCATCGAAGACGCCCAGAAGCGCCCGGAGTTCGCCCAAATGACCGCGGTGCACCCCACTAAGCGCCTCCCGGTTGCCGGTGGTTCGGGTGTGAAAGCGCTCGGTCTGGTCGACCTCTTCGCCCCCCTGGCAATGGGCCAGCGCGGAATCATTGTGGCCCCGCCGAAGTCGGGTAAGTCGACCATGGTCCAGCGTCTCGCGGAAGCTGTCGCGGAAAACCACCCCGACGTGCACCTCATGGTTGTGCTGGTGGATGAGAACCCCGAGACCGTCACCGAGTTGCAGCGCAGTGTCAAGGGAGAGGTCATTGCCTCCACCTTCGACCGCCCCGCAGACGACCACACCACAATCGCCGAGCTCGCCATTGAGCGTGCGAAGCGACTGGTCGAGCTTGGTCACGACGTCGTCGTCATTTTCGATTCGATTACCCGTCTCGCCCGCGCCTACCAGCTCACCGGCACCCACTCCCGCGGAAGCGGACAGGCCGATGCCGCGTGGCTCTACCCCACCAAGAAGCTCGTCGGCTCCGGTCGTCAGGTTGAAGGCGGCGGTTCGCTGACCGTCCTGGGTACTTTGCTGGCCGACACCGGTCAGGCGATCGACGACTCTGTCGCCCA